>ERZ791724.4-NODE-4-length-289086-cov-3.967388_pt1 | contig 289086 bp, 239 predicted proteins | sample MGYA00510044_ERZ791724 | MGnify/ENA primary metagenome ERZ791724 (study PRJEB30046, sample SAMN00715140) | human gut metagenome | study: EMG produced TPA metagenomics assembly of the A metagenome-wide association study of gut microbiota in type 2... | reverse complement strand
AAAAAATCAATTAAATTTATTAGATAATAATTCAAAAATAATGGAAGAACAAATTGAAAAAGAAAAAAATAAAAATATATATTTATTAAATATTGAAAAGAAAAAAATATTTGATAAATATTCAGATATTTTTAATATAGAAAAAATAAATGAAATATTTAATGAAAATAATATTGAAAAAAAAATAAATATATTACAAACGATGATTGAAAATTCAAATAATGAATTAACAAAACTAGAAATAAAACAAGAGGAATTTGAAGAACAATTTAGTGAAATTGTAAGGTTAGAAGAAGAACAAGAAGTACTAGGGAACCAATTAGAGGAATTAAAAGAAAATAATGATGCAATTGAGTTAGTTAAAGAAACAATTGGAATAGCTTATGAAAAATTAAAAGAAAATATTAATCCAGAATTTAATAAAAAATTATCTGAAAATATTTCAAAAATAACTAATGGAAAATATAATAATATTTTATTTAATGATGAACAAGGATTAATTGTAGAATTACCAAACGGAAATTATATTTCTGCAGATAGATTAAGTATAGGAACAATAGATCAAATCTATTTATCATTAAGGTTAGCTATTATAGATGAAATAACTAATGAAAAATTACCAATAATATTAGATGAAGCATTTGCATATTTTGATGATATTAGATTGGAAAATATTATGCTATTTTTATCAAAAAAATTTAAAGATAGACAAATAATTATATTTACATGTACGACTAGGGAATTAAGAATTTTACAAAATAATAATATTGAATTTAATTTTATTGAACTTTAAAATTTTAATAAATTAAATGAAAGAAAAAACACTTGAAAAACCATTAAATATATAGTATAATAAATAATGTTAAAAATTGGAGAGTAGAAAAGGAGAATAATTTTATGTTTGACAAATTAGAAGCTGTTGAAGCTAGATATGAAGAATTAACTAAATTAATTAGTGATCCGGAAATTATAGCAAATCAAACAGAATGGCAAAAATTAATAAAAGAACATAGTTCAATAGAAGAAGTTGTACAAAAATATAGAGAATATAAAAAAGAAAAACAACGTATGGATGAAGCAAAAGAAATGATGGAAGATAAAGAATTAAAAGAACTTGCTGAAGCAGATTATTATGAGGCAAAAGAAAATTTACCACATATTGAAGATGAATTAAAAGCATTATTAATTCCGAAAGATCCAAATGATGATAAAAATATTATTTGTGAAATTCGTGGTGGTGCTGGAGGAGAAGAAGCAGCATTATTTGCGGCAACATTATTTAGAATGTATTCAATGTATGCAGAAAGAAAACACTGGAAAATAGAAATATTAAATGAGAATGAAACAGAATTAGGTGGATATAAAGAAATATCATTTATGGTTATTGGAAAAGGTGCATATAGTAGACTAAAATTTGAAAGTGGTGTACACAGAGTTCAAAGGGTTCCAGATACAGAAAGTAGTGGAAGAATTCATACATCAACAGCAACAGTAGCTGTATTACCAGTAGTTGAAGATGTTGAAATTGAAATAAATCCAGCAGATATTAAAATGGAAGTATTTAGAGCATCTGGTGCTGGTGGACAACATATTAATAAAACATCATCAGCCGTAAGACTTATACATGAACCATCAGGAATTGTTGTAGAATGTCAAACAGAAAGATCACAATTACAAAATAGAGAATATGCAATGAAAATGTTACGTTCAAGATTGTATAATATAGAGAAAGAAAAACAAGATTCTGAAATAGCAAATGCAAGAAAATCACAAGTTGGAAGTGGAGATAGAAGTGAAAAAATTCGTACTTATAATTACCCACAAGGTCGTATTACAGATCATAGAATTGGTATGAGTATTTTCCAAATGGAAAACTTCTTAAATGGTGATTTAGATGAAATGATAGATAATTTAATTGCAGCAGATAGAGCAGATAAATTACAAGGTGAAGAAGAATAATTTATAAAAAATACCACATATTGGTGGTATTTTTTATTTATGACTGGAAAATATTATGTAAATATGGTAAAATAAAATTGTAAAGGAAAATCCTTATAAAATTTTTCGAGCTTAAATTAGGAGGAAAATTGAATGAAAAAACAATTGAGAATCAAGCAATTAATTTGGGAGGTGGTAGATCTTATTTCTAAATTCTTTAAACCGTACGGTTTGAAAGATGAATTACTTGAAGTTCCAACTGATATCAAACGGATGGGAACTAAAGTAGAATTGATGGACTTTGGCATGAGCATTATTTCTCTTATTTTCGCATTTATGCTTAAAATAACCAATATGATGATTGAGTATAAATTTATAGTATTTGGAATTGTCTTATTCATGTTATATCGAGGTCAAGATGTAATAAATGAAGCATTTTATCTTTGGGAGAGTTCAGAAAATAAAAAGTTTGATCTAATTTTCGAAGATGAAATAGTTTTGAGAGGAAGTAGAATTATTGGAAAAACTGCAAATAAAGTATTAAAATTTGATTCTAATAGTAAGTTGTATACTACAATGAGTAATGAGTCTGTATTAAATACTATTAAGCAGTATTTGCAAAATCTTTGGAAGTTAAAAATTCAAACATTTTTTGACTTCTTGGAAATTATGAGTGTTTTGGTAATGCTATTTATAGCAATTGCAACTAATACAACAATTTCACAATCTGTTTTTGTTCCATTAGTTTTAGGATTTTGTGTTATTTCATTTTTTAGTGTAACATATATAACTTTAAGTACAGAACAATATTATCAAAGGTATAAAAAGTACAATAATGAGCAATCTGTAATTGTAAATGATTTGCTAAGAGTGCCAACTATTGTAGAAAAAGATATGGAGATGAGAATCGGAAAATTTCAGAAGAGTATTGCAGAGAAAAATCAAAATGTAAAGAGTTATCACAAAAAAATAAATCTTTCTAGAATTTTTATTTCTGCAACACAGGTATTTGCTCAATATGGTGTTATAATAGGATATTTGATTGGAGTCGATTGGAATACAATTAATATTGGTACTATTTCTGAAATAACAGCAACACTTATAATCGTAGAAACAGCATTAAATAAAATTCAAAAAATAGCAGTTATTATGAATAACCATAATGAGAGAGTTATCATAATGAATAAAGAAGAGCAAGATATGGAATTGATTCTTAAGGTTTATCATGAGGAAGAGGAAAAAAGAAAAAAAACTTACAAAATTGAAAATCTTAGAATTAAACCATTTGCAATTCGATATTTGGAAGAGTCTGAAAATGATAAACCATTTACTCTTACATCAAAGGATGAAATAAATATTAAAGATGGAGAAATTGTTATTTTATATGGTCCGTCTGGTTCTGGTAAATCGACATTTATGAAAATACTTACAGAACGGATCCGAGTTGAAAAGAGTACAGACATTCCCTCAACGTCCAGATTCTTGTTTTATGATGAAAAACTTAAATTTGGAAGTTTGAAGATTTTTGATGAACTATTTTGTTGTAGTGAAAATCCGGACTTGGTAAAAATGCAGAAAATCTTGGAAAATCTTCATTTGTGGAGTGAAATAAAAGCCAATTGCTTTGAAGTTTGGAAATGGATGAAACAAAAGCAATTTGAGCAATCTCTTTCAAATGGTCAAAAACAGAGAATGATTCTTGCAAAAATGCTTTATTGGCTTGATGCAAAAATTGATGTTTTGGTGCTTGACGAATGTACATCTGGTCTTGACGATAAATCTGAAACAGATTCTGCAGATGCAGAGCGAATTTTAGAGTATATTGTGAGATTTGCAAATTCTGATAAGAAAAGAATAGTTATTATTTCTACTCACCAGAATATTGATGGTTTTAAGAAAAATCTTGAAAACGAGTATAGCTTTAGAAATTTAAAATTTGCAAAAGAAGGAAAAATGAATTTAGTAAGAGAGATTTAAAATAATTGTTTTCTCAGTAAAGAGGGTGCATTGCACCCTCTTTTTCTGAAAATTGTAATAAAAAAATATTGTGAAAATATAAATTAAAAAAGGTTATAAGAGAAAGGCTTGATTAATGGAAAATATTATAAATACAACTATTTTAGGATTGTTTTTTGGAACTATAGGAACAACTGTAGGAGGAATTATAGGATGTACAATAAAAAATACATCAAATAAATTTTTAAGTTTTATTTTGTCATTTGCGGCAGGATTAATGATGTCAGTAATATGTTTTGATTTAATACCAGAAGCATTAGAAATAAGTAATATAACACAGACAATAATCGGAATAATTTTAGGAATAATTGCGATGATATTTTGTGATGTTATTGTAGATAAAAAATTTAACACCAGAAAAATAGATACTAATATAGCAAGTAATTTATTAAAAACTGGAATAATAGTAAGTATAGGATTAGCAATACATAATATTCCAGAAGGACTTGCAATAGGATCTGGTTTTGAAGCATCAACTAAGCTTGGATTATCCCTAGCATTAGCAATTTGTTTTCATGATGTTCCAGAAGGAATCTCAATGGCATTACCAATGAAAACAGGTGGAATGAAAGTATATAAAGTAATGCTTTATGTAATATTATCTGGAATTGCAACAGGAATTGGTGCATTGATAGGAGGTATTATAGGAAGAATATCAGAACAGATAATATCATTATGCCTAAGCTTTGCGGCCGGAGCGATGCTTTATATAGTATCTGGAGAGCTTGTTCCAGAATCTAATAAATTATATCATGGCAGAATGACAGCATTAGGAAATATATTTGGAATTGTAATTGGAATTATTGTTACGAAATTATAAAATTTTTTATAAAGCTTGATAAGAAATGTCAATTAGTATATACTAAAGAAAAAATAAAAAGTGAGGAAATAAATGATAAAATATGACTTTATAAATTCTAGTAGTGATGGACTAAAGATTGAATTAGCATATACAATTCCAAAAGACGAGATAAAAGGAATTGTGCAATTTTCACATGGGATGGCAGAACACAAAGAAAGATATTTTAATTTTATGGAATATCTTTCAAACAATGGATATGTTTGTGTAATAAATGATCATAGAGGACATGGAAATAGTGTGAAAGACAAAAAAGATTTGGGATATTTTTATACAGAGGATACAAATTTCATAATAGATGATTTACATGATGTAACGAAATATATAAAGGAAAAATATTCAAATCAAAAATTATATTTATTTAGCCACAGTATGGGAACATTAGTTGCAAGAGGATATATGCAAAAATATGATAATGAAATAGAAAAAATTATTTTATGTGGTACTCCTACCAAAAATCCATTTACACCATTTGCAATATTTATGGCATATATATTTAAAATTATAGGAATGGGAAAAAAGACAAATAAAATTTTAAACCATTTGACATTTGATAGCTATAATAAAGGATATAATGCAGAAAATGAATGGCTATCTAAAAATCCTGAAAATATAAGTATTTATAATGATGATGAATTATGTGGATTTATTTTCACAACGAATGGATTTATAAATTTATATAAATTATTAAAAAAAGCATTTGAACCACAAAAATATGAAGTGAAAAATAAAAAATTAAATATATTTTTAATAGCAGGTAAAAATGATCCAGTAATTCAAAGTGAGCAAAAATTTAAAAATTTAGAACAATTTTTAAATAAATTAGGATATAAAAATATAAAAAGTAAATTATATCCTGATTTAAGACATGAAATATTAAATGAAAAAGAATATGAACAAATTTATGAAGATGTATTAGAATTTTTTAAACAATAATATTACCAAAGAAAGTGAGATGATAAAATGTCAAATATAACAAAAATAGCGATGGCACAATCATTAAAGAGGATGTTGTTAATAAAAGATTTAGATAAAATAACAATAAGTGATATAACAAATGACTGTGGAATTAATAGACAAACATTTTATTATCATTTTAAAGATATATATGATTTATTAGAATGGATTTTCACAAATGAAGTTGTAAAAAAAATAGAAAAAGAAACAACAATAAAAAATTGGCAAGAAAATTTTAAATATGTATTAGATTATATGCTAGAGAATAAAAAATTTATTATAAAGACATATAATTCTTTAAGTAGAAAAACATTGTTAGATTTTTTGTTTAAGCAATATAACACTATTTTTATAGATATTATAAATGATGTATCAAAAAATTATAATATTACTAAAGAAAATAAAATATTTATAGCAAATTTTTATAAATATGGGTTTGCAGGAGTAATAGAAAATTGGATAGTCACAGAAATGAAAGAGAGTCCTGAAAATATAATAAAAAAATTAAATATTTTAATATCTGGAAATTTTGAAGAAGCAGTAAGAAAAATGTCTAATTAAAAATGTAAACTAAATTAGACAAAAAATGGATTATGTAAAAAAATTATACATATCCATTTTTTTGTTTATTGAAAACTTTATGTATTATCTATAAGATAAAAGCACATAGTAAAAATAAGGAGGTTGATAAACTATGTATTATAGTAGTGGAAATTATGAAGCATTTGCTAGACCAAAAAAGCCAGTAGATGTAGACAAAAAATCAGCATATATTGTGGGATCAGGATTAGCAGCATTATCTGCAGCTTGTTTCCTAGTCAGAGATGGACAAATGAAAGGAAAAAATATCCATATTTTAGAGAAAGACCAAATACCAGGAGGAGCTTGTGATGGATACTTATATGATGGATTAGGATATGTAATGCGTGGTGGAAGGGAAATGGATAACCATTTTGAATGTATGTGGGATTTATTTCATTCAATTCCATCAATAGAAACAGAAGGAGTAAGTGTTCTTGATGAATATTATTGGTTAAATAAAGAAGATCCAAACTATTCATTAATGAGAGCAACAATGAACAGAGGAGAAGATGCACATACAGATAGAAAATTTGATATATCTGATAAAGGTGCAATGGAAATAATGAAATTATTCTTTACACCAGATGAAGATTTATATGATAAAAAAATAACAGATTATTTTTCAGATGAAGTATTAAATTCAAATTTCTGGTTATATTGGAGAACAATGTTTGCATTCGAAAATTGGCACAGTGCATTAGAAATGAAATTATATATAAAAAGATTTATACATCATATTGGAGGACTTCCAGATTTTACAGCATTAAGATTTACAAAATATAATCAATATGAATCAATGATTTTACCAATGATAGAATATCTAAAAAAATATGATGTTCAATTCCATTATGGTACAAAAGTTGAAAACGTAAAATTTGAAATATCAGATTATAAAAAAGTAGCAAAAAGTATTATAATAACAAAAGATGGAGAAGAATCAAGTATTGATTTAACAGAAAATGATTTAGTATTTATAACAAATGGTGGGTGTGTTGAAAACTCAAGTATGGGAAGTCAAAATACGCCAGCCGTAATGAATACAGAAATAAAAGCAGGTGGAGGATGGGATTTATGGCGTAAAATTGCTGAACAAGATTCTTCATTTGGAAATCCAGACAAATTCTGTTATGATCCAGAATTAACAAATTGGATGAGTGCAACAGTAACAACACTAGATGATAGAATTCCACCATATGTTCAAAAAATATGTAAGAGAGATCCATTTAGTGGAAAAGTTGTTACAGGAGGAATTGTAACAGTAAAAGATTCAAATTGGTTATTAAGTTGGACATTTAATCGTCAACCACAATTTAGAAGCCAACCAAAGGGACAACTTGTTGGATGGATCTATGGTTTATTTAGTAATGTTCCAGGAAACTATGTAAAGAAACCAATGAGAGATTGTACAGGTAAAGAAATTTGTATGGAATGGTTATATCATTTAGGAGTACCAGAAAATCAAATAGAAGAATTAGCTGAAAATAGTGCTAATACAATACCTGTAATGATGCCATATATTGATGCATTCTTTATGCCAAGAAATGGAACAGATAGACCAAAAGTAGTTCCAAATCAAGCAGTAAATTTTGCATTTTTAGGTCAATTTGCAGAAACAGAAAGAGATACAATATTTACAACAGAATATTCAATTCGTACAGCAATGGTAGCTGTTTACACATTATTAAATGTTGATCGTGGTGTACCAGAAGTATGGGGAAGCACTTATGATATAAGAGATTTATTAAATGCAACAGTTAAATTAAGAGATGGAAAACCTATTACAGAAATGAATTTAGGATTAAAAGAAAAAATTGCATTAAAAGAAGTTTTAAAGCAAATTAAAGGCACAGATATTGAAAAACTTCTTAAAGAATATCATGTAATTAAAGATGATGATATTTAATATATAGAGAAAACACTTCAAAATGAAGTGTTTTTTTTATGAATATCTAGTAAAAAAATTTGAGGTATGATACAATAAAATTATTAAGAAATGGGGGAAGATTATAAAAATGAAGATAGATATTTATTCAATCATGATAATGGCGATTTCAATAATGTTTGTTTTAATTACATTTTATTTATGGTTGAAATATGGAAAAGAAGATAATGACATGGAAGTAATTGAAGAATTTTACCCTCCTAAAGAATGTAATTCTTTAGAAACGGGATATATATATAAAAGATATATAGATAAAAAAGATGTTGTGTCATTACTTATTTATTTAGCAAATAAAGGCTATTTGAAGATTGAACAAACTACAGATCAAGGAATTTTTAAGAAAAGTAAAGGCTTTAGAATTATAAAAATTAAAGAATATGAAGGAAATAAGGAAATTGAAAAAATATTTCTTGAGGAATTATTTTTTCATAGTGACAATTCAGTAACAGGACTTCAGTTGAAAGATAATTTTGAGAAAGCGACAGAAAAAGTAAAAAAGATTATAAGTGATAATAAGGAGAATAAAGAAAAATTTTTTCTTCCAAGACCAAAAAAGGTTATAAAAAACCTCACAGCTATGATTTTATTGATGTATGCTTTAATTACGATAAAGCCAATTATTGAATTTTATGGAATTATATTTGGATGGATATTAGCACTGTTTCAAATGATAATTACAATTATAGGATTTGTTTTTTTATTTATATCAATTTGGGGAAATGGACCAAAGACAACGAAAATAGTTTTGGCAATTTTTGGAAACATATGTATTATACCAACACTAATTGATATAATATGGCCAGCATTATTGGCTAATAAAAATAATTTATTATTATATATTATAGAAATAATATGTATAATAATTTTAATAATATTTATGGTAAAAATGCACAAAAGAACACAATATGGAAATGAATTATTTGTAAAAATAAAAGGATTTAGAAGATTTTTTAAGATAACTGAAAAATCCCAGCTAAAAAGATTAATTATGCAAGATTCTAAATATTTTTATGATATATTATCATATATATATGTTTTAGATGAGTATGAAATATGGATGAAATATTTTAAAGAAATGGACTTAAAAATACCTAGTTGGTATAATTCAAAAGAAGATTTATGTATGCAAGATTTTTTGAATTTTTTATTAAAACAATTGTAAAAGAAATTTAATTTGAGGTGAAAAGATGGAAATAGGAATTGTAATTTTAATACTTATTGTAATATTAGTATATGTTTTTATTCAATATAATTCTTTAGTAAAGTCAAACAACTTAGTAAAAGAAGCATTTTCAACAATGGATGTATATTTAAAGAAAAGATGGGATTTAGTGCCAAATTTGGTTGAGAGTGTAAAAGGATATGCTGAATATGAAAAAGAGATATTTAGTGAAATAACAAAATTAAGAACTAATAGTTATGATGCAATGACAACAAATAACAAAATTAATATGAATGAAAAATTAACACAAGAAATTTCAAAAATTATGGCTATTTCAGAAAATTATCCTGAATTGAAAGCGAGTAGTAATTTTTCACAATTAAGTAAGGAATTGACCAAAATTGAAGATGATATAGCAAATAGTAGAAAGTATTATAATGGAACAGTTAGAATATTGAATAATCAAATACAGATGTTTCCAAGTAATATAATTGCAAAAATTTTTGGGTTTAAACAAGCTAATATGTTTGAAGCCAAATCAGAAGAAAAAAATAATGTAAATGTAGAATTATAGTTTGAAAGAAAATAAAGTCATTCATTACGATGTATGTCTTTAAGTGAAGATAGAAAGGAATAAAATTTAAAATGAAAAAACAATATTTAAAATATATTATTTTGTGTTTAATTTTATTATTATGTATAATTCCAAATAAAATTTTTGCAATAGCTTCAAGTGGAGGATATACAATTGATAATTATAATATTAATATGGTTGTAAATGAAGATAATACATTTGACATAACAGAAGAAATAACAACATATTTTGATAGTGCTAGACATCGGAATATTCAGAAAGATACCAATAACAAATAATATAACAAGAACAGATGGAACAAAATCAAGCAATAAGGCTCAAATAACTAATATTAGTGTTAGTGAAAGTTATACTACTTATATAGAAAATGGATATAAAGTTATAAAAATAGGAAGTAGCGGACAGACATTAACAGGGAAGCATTCATATACAATAAAGTATACTTATAATATAGGGAAAGACTCTTTAAAAGATGTAGATGAACTATATTATAATTTAATTGGAAATGAATGGGACACAACAATAAAAAAATTATCATTTACAATAAAAATGCCGAAAACATTTGACCAAACATTATTAGGTTTTTCAAGTGGAAGGAAAGGTTCAACCAGTAGTTCTAATATTTCTTTTAATGTAGATGGAAATACTATAAATGGTTCTACAAATAAATCATTAAATGTAGGAGAAGGAGTAACAATTAGACTTACTTTGCCAGAAGGATATTTTATTAATGCTGGTTTCAAGATGGACATGTTTTCAATTATAATAATAGTAATTTCTATATGTGTGTCTTTAATTGCTATTTTATTATGGATGAAATATGGAAAAGGTGATAAGGTAGTAGAAACAATAGAATTTTATCCACCAGAAGGATTTAATTCAGCTGAAATTGGATATATATATAAAGAAGGTGCAAATAATACATCAATTATTTCATTACTTGTTTATTTAGCAAATAAAGGATATTTAAAAATTGAGCAAATAGAAGAACAAGGAGTATTTAGAAAAATAAAAAGTTTAAAATTTGATAAACTTAAAGATTATGATGGAAATAATGAAAATGAAAGAGCTTTTTTGGATGGATTATTTTTAGATGGAAGAGATTCGGTAACATCATCATTGTTGTATGATAAGTTTTATAAAACAGTAGATAAAATAAAAAGCAATATGAATACTAAAGAGAATAAAGAGCAAATGTTTGATTCAAAATCAATTATATGTGAAAAAATACTTATAGTTTTGGCTATTTTTATGTTTTGCATAATTACAATAAAACCAGTTTTAGAATATACTGAATTGACAAATTTAATATTTGCAATATTATTTCCATTGATAGGTTTTTCTGTTTTATTTGGAATGCTGTTTGGAAATACATCAATATCAATAAAAATCTTTGGAGTAATATGGGGACTAGGATTTGGAGGAATTCCTTGGACTGCAATTGTATTGCCAGCACTATTAAATAATGACACATATTTATTTTCATATTTTATTGGAATAATATGTATAATGATTTTATGTATATTTATAAAAATAATGCCCAAAAGAACGAAGTACGGAAATGAATTATTTGGAAAAGTAAAAGGATTTAAAAGATTTCTAGAAACTGCTGAAAAGCCTCAACTAGAGGGCTTAGTAGAACAAAATCCAGAATATTTTTATAATATATTACCATATACATATGCTTTAGGTGTGTCACAAATATGGATGAAACAATTTGAAACAATAGCTTTAAAAGCTCCAGATTGGTATGATTTTGAAGGTGATTTTAATATGAATGAATTTAGTTTATTTATGAATACTACAATGGCTGTTGCAACAACAGCAATGTCTTCTAGTCCAACAAGCAGTGATGGAGGTTCATCTGGTGGTGGTTCATCAGGAGGAGGCTCTGGTGGGGGTGGAGGAGGTTCTTGGTAACTTCCTCAATATGTGATAAAAATAATTACGAAAAAAGCCTTGTAAAAAAAAATAAAATATAGTATAATTCAAACGGATATTCGAAAAAATATCCGTTTAATTTTATGCTTATGAGGAAGGAAAAAGTAATGGAAGATATATTAAAAGGATTAAATGACAAACAATATGAAGCAGTAGTAAATACAGAAGGACCATGTCTTGTAATAGCAGGTGCAGGAAGTGGAAAAACAAAAGTATTAACACATAAAATAGCATATTTATTACAAGAAAAAAATGTATTACCATGGAATATATTAGCAATAACATTTACAAATAAAGCAGCAAATGAAATGAAAGAAAGAATAGAATTGCTAGTTGGAGATAAAGCAAAAGACATGTGGGTTGGAACATTCCATTCAATATGTGTACGAATTTTAAGAAAATTTATAGATAGAATCGGATTTGATTCATCATTCATAATATTTGATTCATCAGATCAAAAAACACTTGTAAAACGATGCTTAAAAGAATTAGACATAGATGAAAAAATATTAAATGACAGATCATGTTTATCAGAGATAAGCAATGCAAAAAATGATATGTTAGAACCAGATGCATATAGTGCAAAAGTACATGGAGATTATAGAAGAGAAAAAATTGCAGAAGTATATGAAATGTATCAAAAAAGATTAAAAGAGAATAATGCAATAGATTTTGATGATATAATAAATTATACAATTAAAATTTTATTAGAAAATGTAGATGTATTACAATATTATTCAGATAAATTCAAATATATATTGGTAGATGAGTATCAAGATACAAACAAATCACAATTCACACTTGTAACGTTATTGGCATCAAAGAATGGAAACATTACAGCCGTAGGAGACAATGACCAAGGAATATATAGTTTTAGAGGTGCAGATATTGCTAATATATTAAATTTTGAAAAAGACTTTCCTGGAACTAAAATAATCAAATTAGAACAAAACTATAGATGTACAGGAAATATATTAAATATAGCAAATGCAATTATAAAAAACAATGAAGTAAAATATGAAAAAAAATTATGGACAGAAAATGGAGAAGGTGAATTACCAGAAGTATATTGTTCTGATAATGAATATGATGAAGGAAAATACATTGTAGATAAAATAGAAGAATTAAGAAAAAAGAATAATTATAAATATTCAGATTTTGCAGTATTATATAGAATGAATACACAATCAAGAGCAATAGAGGAAATTTTACGAAGAGAAGCATTACCATATAAAATTGTTGGAGGATTAAAATTCTATGAAAGAAAGGAAATTAAAGACATAATTTCTTATTTGAGATTAGTACAAAATCCATCAGACAATTTAAGTTTGAATAGAATAATAAATGAACCAAAAAGAGGAATTGGAAAAACAAGTTTAGAAGCAGTTGAACAAACAGCAGAGCAAACTGGAACATCTATGTATGAAGTAATAAAAAATGCACAAAGTTATGGATTAAACAGAGTTTATACAAATTCAAGAGAATTTATAAACTGTATGGAAGAATTCATGGTTCAAAAAGATAATTTAAAAATATCTGAATTAATACAAAAAATATTAAGAGATACAGGTTATACAAAAGCACTTGAAACAGAAAACACAATAGAAGCAGAAAATAGAATTGCAAACCTTGAAGAATTTTTAAATGTAGCAACAGAATTTGAAGAAGAATCAGCTGAAAACACATTAAGTGAATTCTTAGAAGGAATAACATTATCAAGTGATTTAGACAATGTAGAAGAAACAGAAGATTCTGTAACATTAATGACACTACATAGTGCAAAAGGGCTTGAATTCCCAGTAGTATTTTTAGTAGGAATGGAAGAAGGAGTATTCCCAGGATTTAAATCAATAGGAGAAGATAAAGATATTGAAGAAGAAAGACGTTTATGTTATGTAGGAGTAACAAGAGCAAGAGAAAAACTATTTTTAACAAGAAGTAAACAACGTACAACATTTGGATCAACATCATTTAATCAACCATCAAGATTTTTGAAAGAAATTCCAGCTGAAATGGTAGATGGATATGAGGAAGCAATGGGAAGTGGAATTACTTATGAAAAATCAAGTTTTGGAGATAGTGGATATTCTTGGAGTTATGGAAGCAGGAATAATGGAAATATTAAATCATATAAAATTCAAGAACCACAATATGCAACATCAGCATCAAATATATTTGGTTCAAGAAATAATAATGAAAAAACAAATGAAAACTCAGTATATGGGTTTAGAACAGCAGAAAGTTTCTTAAATAATTTGAATAAAAAGAATCAAAGTAACGGTGTTGATTTATCACAATATCAAGCAGGAACAAAAGTATATCACAAAAAATTTGGAGAAGGAATAATAAATTATGTTGAACCTGAAGGTGATGATTTAAAAGTTGATATTAATTTTGATAAATTTGGTCATAAAAGATTAATGGCAAAATTTGCAAATTTAGAGATAATATAAAAATATGAAAATAGCCTAAAATATTAAATAGAGAACTTAGGCTATTTTTTGTATAAATAAATTTAATTTTGAAATACTAAGAAAAATTATGTATGAAAGGAACTAAAATGCCAGATCTAACAGAATTAGAATTAGAACATATAAGACAAATAATTTTCTTAAATGAAAACAAATATCAAAAAATAAACATATATTTATCTCAAATACAAGACATACAGGTACAACAAATGTTTAATAATATTGCACAAGAAGCATTAAATACAAAACAATTACTTACAAGTTTTTTAAACACATAAAAATTTTATATTAGAAAGGTTGAAAAAATGGAAGAAAAAACAATGATAAATGATATTATAAAAGATTTAAAGTTTAGTATAAATGACTATCAAAATGCGATATGTGAATGTGAAAATATAGGATTAAGACAAACACTTCAACAAATAAGAAATAATGAAGAAAGCTTACAATATGATTTAGTAAAAATCGCTAATATAAAAGGATATTCAAATCCATCTTCAAAAGCAGAAACAAAAGAAATTGAAAATTTAAAAAGACAATTTCAATAGAAAAGACTAAAATGAAATTCTATTTTCCTACGGAAATTTGAATTTCATTTTAATTTGTACAAAAAGGAGAAAACGAAAGAAAAAGAGATAATAAAAGAGAAAAAGAAAAGATATATCTAAAAAACGGTAAATAATAAAAATTGCTAAAATTAGTAAAAGTAATATAAAATATAAAAAAATCTCGAAATAAATAATAAAAAATGAACAGGAGAAAAATTAATGGTAAAAAAAATACTAGTATTAGCAAGAAAAACAATAAAACTTATAATACTTTTAGGAATTTCTATATTGTTAATAATCTGTGCAGTAGCTTTATTTTTTAAGCCAATATATGGTGTAACTTTAAATGGAGAACAGATAGGTTATAGTAAAGATAAAAGCAAATTACAAGCTAAAATAAATAAATATATGGAAAGTGGAGATGGACAATCAAATGTTGCATTTGTTCAAATGGAAGCTATGCCGGAATATAAAATGTGTTTATTAAAAAGAAATATAGTAACAAATGATGACGAAATATTTGAAACTGTAAAAAAACAAGGAATTACATATTATAATTATTATGCTATATCAATTGGAGAAGAAATAAAAGCATATGTATCTGATTTTGCATCAGCAGAAGAAATTGTAAATCAACTAAAAGAAAAAGAGAGTACAAATGCAGATGAGATAGTAATAACAGAAATGTATGAAACAAATTTAGAGGAATTTTCAGATGTAGAAACAGTTGTAGCAGATTTATATGTAAAAAAAGTAGAACTACCTAAAGTAGCTAAAAATTCAGGAAAAGTAAATACATCTGCAAATTTATCATATCAGAGTATAGGAATAGGATTAAACTTAATTAGGCCTATTTCAGGAACAATAACATCAAGATTTGGATCTATTAGTAGAGTTAGATCTGGAGCACATACAGGATTAGATATAGCAGCATCAACAGGAACACCAATAAAAGCAGCAGCTGCTGGAACAGTAACATTTTCAGGAACAAAGAGAGCATATGGAAAAATGATTGTAATTTCACATGGAAATGGAATAGAAACATATTATGGACATTGTAGTAAATTATATGTAGAAGTAGGAGATAAAGTAAGCCAAGGAGAAACAATAGCAGCAGTAGGTTCAACAGGAAATAGTACAGGACCACATTTACATTTAGAAATAAGAGTTAATGGAGTTGCATATAATCCACAAAACTATGTATATTAATAAAAAATCAAAGGAACTAATCCTTTGATTTTTTATATGTTATAAAGTAAATGTATTTATACACTCATTTATAGCATCAGTAATAAAAACATTTTTTCCATACTCATTTAAAATACCTAAAAATCCGTGAAGAAAAGTCTTTTTTTGTACTAAATTCACAAAGAATACTATCTAAATTATTAGAAATATTGTTAAATGAATGTAGATAATAAGTACTATTCAACAAAAATAAAGAAAATGATTCAAAAACAGACCAATTCATATTTTTTATATATGTACAAAAGGCTAAAAAATCTTCAAACTTATTAAATTTATAAAAAATATTATTTCCAATATTTTCAATAAAATTAGAATCAACTTTGGTAACTGTAAAAACACAACCATCATTATAATTTAAAATTTCAATTAAAATATTTTCATTTTCAATTTTAAAGTTAAGATTTTCTTCAGCACTTTTTAAAACAGACTGGATAAAATTTTGAGAAAAGGCATTATTTGAAAATAATATTTTCCTTGAAATATGATTTTTATTCATATCATCAAAAGAAAAAAATATTTTAATTTTGTTATCAGTTATTTTTTCAAATCTCATATAGAAACCTCCAATATATTTATATTATACAATGAATAAAAATATTTTTAAAGAAACAATATTTTCCAAATATACAATATTTCTAGAATAAGGTAGAAATGTATTTTAAATATTATTATATTTATAAAATAATACTTGAAAAAAACATAAAAGCAATGTATAATGATAACACAATAATAGGGGGATTCCGTAAGGAAATATAAAAGAAGATTGGTATGGCAAATACAAAAAATAAAAAGAAAGGAAGAATATAACATGCCAATTAAAATGAAAAATTTACCAGTAACGGAAAGACCATATGAAAAATTAGAACAATATGGAGAAAAAAATTTAACAAATGCAGAATTATTAGCAATAATAATAAAAAGTGGAACGAGAGAAGAAACATCAGTACAGTTAGCACAGAAAATCTTATTATTAAACGAAAATCGAGATAAAAATAATTTGAATTTTTTAAGAGACATAACAATTGAAGAATTAATAAAGATAAAAGGAATTGGAAAAGTAAAAGCAATTCAAATAAAAGCAACATGTGAATTAGCATCAAGAATGAATTCAATTGACAATTATAAAAATATAACAATAAATAAGCCAAGTGATGTTGTAGATATACTATTTGAAGAAATGAGATTTGAAAAACAGGAAATACTGAAAGTAGTAATACTTGGAAATAAAAACAAATTACTAAAAATAAAAGATATAGCAAAAGGAACTGGAAATTTTGTTAAAGCAAGTATAAAAGATGTACTTAATGAAGCTGTTAAAGTACAAGCAATGCAAATTATACTTGTACACAATCATCCATCAGGAGATGTAACTCCAAGCAAAAATGATATTGAATTTACTAGAGAAGTAAAGAAGGCATCTACAATATTAGGGATAAATTTAATTGATCATATAATAATTGGAGGAAACAATTATATCAGTATTTTTTCAAAATTAGGTGTAGATAATATATAAAAACATTTGGAAGGAATGGGGAAAATGAGTTTTTTATCATTAAAATCTAGAGATATAGGAATAGATTTAGGAACTGCAAATATTTTAGTCACATTAAATGGAAAAGGAATTGTTTATAGAGAACCAGCAGTTATAGCAATAGAAAATCAAACAGGAAATGTTATTGCAATAGGAAATGAAGCAAAAGAAATGCTAGGAAGGACGCCAAAAGAAGTAAGTGCAATAAGACCTTTAAAAGATGGAGTTATTGCAGATTTTACAGCAACAAAACTTTTATTGAAAAAAATAATGGACAAAGTATGTAAAAAATATAATGCAGTAAGACCAAGAGTGATAGTAGGAGTACCATCAGGAATTACGGAAGTAGAAGAAAGAGCAGTTGAAGAAACAATAATACGAGCAGGAGCAAAAGAAGTTTATCTAATTGAAGAACCAATGGCTGCTGCTATTGGAGCTGGAATAGAAATTGAACAACCAAGTGGAAATATTATAGTTGATATTGGTGGAGGAACAACTGAAGTTGCAGTAATATCTTTAGGAGGAATTGTATTAAGTAATTCAATAAGAGTTGCAGGTGATGAACTTAATGAAGATATTATAAATTATGTAAAAAGGGAATTAAATTTAGCAATCGGAGAAACAACAGCTGAAAATATAAAAAAAGAATTAGGTTGTGCATTACCATTAATGTCACAAATGAGTATGAAAATTAAAGGAAGAGATTTAGCAACAGGGTTACCAGCAACGGAAATAATTACATCAGGTCAGGTAGAAGAAGCAATAAAAGATTCAATTGCACAAATTGTTGAAGTAGTAAAATTAACATTGGAAAAAACACCACCAGAATTAGCTTCAGATATTATGGAAAAAGGAATAATGTTATCAGGTGGAGGAGCATTAGTTCAAAATTTAGACAAGCTTATTAGTATGGAAACAGGAATGCCAACATATGTTGCTGAAGATCCATTAGAATGTGTTGTAAGAGGTACAGGAAAAACATTGCAAGATATAGATAAATTAAGAACAGTATTAAAAAATGCAAGAAAAAGATAATTTTTGAAAGGAATTTGTATGGAAAGAAATAGCAAAAGTGGAGTAATTGGAGTAATTATAACAATAATTATATTAGTATTATTAGTTGTATTTACAAATAGAAATACAGAAAATATATCTACAATTGAAAACTTTGCAAATGTTGTTATTGTTCCAATTCAAAATGGTTTAACTTATTTAAAAAATAAAATAAATAATAATGATAAATTTTTTGAAAATGTAAATGAATTAAAAACAGAAAATGAGGAACTAAAACAAAAAAATAGTGAACTAGAAAAAAGTCTAAGAGAATTTGAAGTAATGAAAACAGAAAATGAACAATTAAAACAACAATTAAATTTAGCTGAAAAATATGGAGAATATACAACTGTTCCAGGAACAATTATATCAAGAGATATAAGCAATTATTCAAAAACACTAGTAATAAATATAGGATCAGATAATGGTGTAAAAGAAAATATGACAGTTATTGCTGATGAAGGTCTTGTGGGATATATTGTATCAACAACAGCTAAAACTGCAAAAATTCAAACAATTGTTGACAGTGCAAGTTCTACAAGTTGTTTAGCAAGTACAACAAGAGATGTTATGACATGTAAAGGAACGATAGAAAGTGAATCAACATTAAAAGCAACAAATTTAAAAATAGGTTCTAATGTAATTCAAGGAGATAGTGTAGAAACATCTGGAATGGGTGGAATTTATACTAAAGGAATACATGTTGGAAGAATAAAAAAAGTTGAAACAGGAACGAATAAAATTGATTCATATGCTGTGATTGAAACAGCCGTAGATTTTAACAAATTAGAAACAGTACTTGTAATAATAAAATAATGAAAGAGAGTTTTTAATACATGAAAAAAGCATTAATATATATATCTTTAATTTTCGTGTTTATATTTATATATTTATTACAATCCGTATTTTTTGTAAATTTTACAATAGCAGGAGTAATGCCTAATATTGTAGTAATATTAGCACTTTTTATAGGACTATTTATTGGAAGAAGCAGAGGAATAATATATGGAATAATATATGGAATTTTTATGGATTTGTGGATTGGAAAAAATATAGGAATAACTTCTGTATGTTTAGCTATTGTCGGAATTATAGGAGGAACATTTGACAAAAACTTTTCAAAAGATAGCAGAATAGTGATTTTATTGATAGGAGCATTTTGCACAATTGTATATGAAGTATTATTATATGTTCTTCAAGGAGTATTTTTTCAAATAAGTGTAGAAGTAATTCCATTTTTGAAAATTTTGGCACTTGAAACAATATATAATATTTTCATAATAATTATTATATATCCAATTATGAAAAATGTTGGATATGAAATTGAAAGCGAAATAAAGGGTGATAAAATCTTAACAAGATATTTTTAATAAAAAAACAATGTGAAAGAAGGTGAAAAATTGAACAAGAGAATTAGCTTTGACAAAGAAACTTCATGGGAACAAGAAAATGGAATAAAACAAGTTAATTTTAGATTTAATATAATAACAATACTTGTATATGCAATTGGTATAATTCTTATTGCTCAATTATTCAACTTACAAGTAGTACATGGCGAGAGTTATAGACAACAATCAAATACAAGACTTTCAAGAATAAGTAAAATAGATTCTGTAAGGGGCTCTATTTTAGATAGATCTGGAACTGAATTAGCAGGGATTAGAGCAGTTAATAATGTAGAAATATATAAAACAAACGTATCTGATGATGAATTAAATACGGCAATATTGAAATTAGTTAATTTATTAAATGAACAACAAGCTACATATACAGATACATTTCCTATAAAAATATCACCATTTGAATATACTATATCAGATAGCACATTAGAAAAATGGAAAAAGAAATATAAACTTTCAGAAGATACAACAGCAGAAGAGGCATTTTATAAATTTAAATCTAAATATCAAATTTCAACAGATAATGTTGAAGATATAAGAAAAATAATTTCAATAAGATATTTGATTACAACAACAGGATATAGTGCAACAAAACCAATAACAATTTCAAAAGATGTAAATGATACTGTTGTAGCACAAATAAATGAAAGAAATGGCGAGTTTCCTGGAATAAGTATAGATACAACTGCTGAAAGAGTATATAATAATGGAACATTAGCAGCACATGTAATTGGATATACAAGAACAATAAGTGATGAAGAATATCAACAGAGAAAAGATAAATATGACATGGATGATATTATTGGAAAAACTGGTATAGAATCAATGTTTGAAGAATATTTAAAGGGAACAAGTGGACAAAAACAAGTCGAAATGTCTGTTGATGGAACAATAACGGGTGAAAACATAACAAAAGAAGCTGTTGCTGGTAGTAATGTAATTTTAACGATAGATTCAACATTACAATCAGTTACTGAAGAAGCTTTAGCAAATTGTGTAGAAAAAATCAAAAATGGAGGATTTTCTCAAGTTTATGATGCAAAAGGTGGAGCAGCAGTTGTTATGAATGTAAATACAGGAGAAGTTTTAGCTATGGCAAGTTACCCATCATATGAGCCACAATGGTTTGTAGGAAAACTTGAATCAGATAAATGGAATTATATGAATGATAGTGAAACACATCCATTATTAAATAAAGCAATACAAGGAACATATGAGCCTGGTTCTGTATATAAAATGATAACTGCAATAGCAGGACTTGAAACAGGAGCAATAACATCAAAAGAAAAAATCAATGATACAGGTATTTATACAAAATATTATCCACCAAGAAAATGTTGGTATTATACAAGTTACCATAGAGGACATGGATATTTAAATGTAACACAAGCACTTCAACATTCTTGCAATTACTTTTTCTATGAAGCTGGAGATAGAATGGGAATTGATGCAATAGCAAAATATGCTTTACATTTTGGGCTAGGAAAATTAACGGGAATAGAATTGCCAAGTGAAAAAACAGGAATGCTAGCTCAAAGAAAAGATGGATGGGGACCAGGAGATACATTAAGTGCAGCAATAGGACAAGGAGATAATAGTTTTACACCAATTCAAATTGCAAAATATATTTCATCAATCGCTAATGGTGGAACTGTGGTACAACCAGCAATAGTAAAAACTATTTTAAATTCAGATGGAACAGAAGTATCACAAGAAGAAATCAGAAATTTTGTAAATAATAAACTTGGAATAACAGACCAAAATGATGGAATAGAAATAAGTGCAGAAAGTATAGAAATAGCCAAAGAAGGAATGAGAATGGCAACAAGTGAAGCAGGAGGAACAGCATATAATATATTCAAAAACTTTATTGTAGAAGTTGCTGGAAAAACAGGTTCTGCTGAAACAGCACAAAGTGATATAGTAAATGCTTGGTTTGTATGTTTTGCACCATTTGATAATCCAGAAGTAGCTATAGCTGTAATGATAGAAAATGGTGGACATGGAAACTATGCAGCAGAAGTTGCGAGAGATGTATTAACACAATATTTTGGAATGAATGTAGTAGAAGAAGTGAGTGAAAGCTTAACAGCTATACCATATACAGAACAAATGAGATAAAAAGTAAAAAATTGGAGGAAAAAGTTGATGAGTTGTATTAGCATAAACTTAAAAAAAGAAGAAACATTAGTAAAGATTGAAGATAATGCAACAGAAGAAGAAATTATAGGAGAACTAAAGATAAAACTTGCAGAATTAACAAAATTATATCAAGAAGAAAAAACGCCAATTAGAGTTACTGGAAAAATATTATCAGAACAAGAATTACAAGATGTAAGGAATATTGTAAAAGAATATCTTGATGTACAAATAAATTTTAATACTCCAACTAGTTTAGGACTACATAGTATTGTAAGAAGTTATAAAGAAAAAATAGAAAATTCTGATACTATTTTTCAAAGAGGTTCAGTAAGATCAGGTCAAAAAATTGAGGCAAAAGGAAGTGTAGTAATTATAGGAGATGTTAATGCAGGAGCAGAAGTTATTGCAGGAGACAATATAATAGTACAAGGAAATTTAAGAGGTCTTGCACATGCGGGAGCTAAAGGAAACAAAGATGCTATAATTACAGCAGGAAATTTAGAAGCATTACAGGTAAGAATTTCTAATATTGTGAAAGAAATTGATAAGGCAGACAATTTTAATGTAGCTAGAGCATATATATGTGTAAAAAATGATAAAATAGAGATAGAAAAATGGTAAATAAAATAGAGAAAATGGTCTTATGAAAGTCATTTTCTCTATTTTTATTAACTAATAAGAAGTAGAACTAGAGCTAAAAATAATCCTTCATCTTTAACATCTTCTTTGTACAAAAAGAAGATTAAACTCAAAACAAGAACATCATCAAAATATAATTTTAAGCCAAATAAATCTAAAACAAAATCTTTATTTGGAGGGAGATTTTTTGAAGAAGTATTTGATTGAATGTTATTATTTTTTAAATCACTTTTTTTCTCACTTTCTTGATTATCCGAAAAAAAATTACTATTGGAACTTTTTAAGGTATTAGAGGAAAAAGGAAAAGAACTATAATTTGGTGGAATAAAATTTCTTCTATGAATATTGTTATAAAAAGGTGAATAACTTTTATTAAAATTTTGCATAATGTCTTTTTCCTCCTTAATATTGAAAAAATCAATCTTTTTTATCTGCATTTGGTTTATTCATAAAATCGGCAATTTTGCTTATGTTTAACATATTTACATATTGATCAACTTTGTCTTTTTTGCTTTCTCTTAAATAAGGTTTTAATGAATATAATAGATTAGCTCTTGGATCGTTTTTATTGTTCATACTTTCCATAATAGATTTCATTTTTAATATTGTATTCATATCTAAATTAAAATTATTTTGATTAGAATTATTATTAGCAGAAGAATTTGGATTAAGAGAAGAACTTAAGTTGTTGATCATTTCAGGTGAGACTTGGCTTAGAATTTTGTTTATATCTATATTTGAAGAATTATTACTTGAAGTATTATTATCTGAGGATTTCATAGAATTCATCATTTGTTGAATTTCTGGTGGAATATTTCCAGAATTAACCATATTTTTAACATTATTAATTAAATCATTCATATTATTATCCATAATTATCACACTCCAGTTTATAAAAATATATGTTTTTGTAATTATAATATGAATTTTGTTCATAAAATGTGAACAAAATAAGGATTTTTAATTGACTTTTTAGTGATAAAATAGTAAAATATAAATTGTGAAAATGTTTAAAAATATGAATTATAAATTGGAAAGGAAAAGTAAAATGAACAAGAAAAATTTTAAATTTGTAATAGCATTTATTATATTTTTTATTATGATTTTTGGATTATTGGTAAGCCAAATTGGAAGTTTTGCAGTAGTTGCAGAAAAACCAATTTATATAAATTTAGGAAAATCCAAAAATGTTAATGGAAAAAATATAGGTTATGGAATAAATGATCCAACAGAATCTACTGGAAATTATATTTGGCAAATAAACCAATATAATAGTAATAATGTAAATGATAAAGTTACTAATGCAAGAAATTTATATTGTATAAAAGCAGAGTATGGAAAATCATGGGTAAGTAATGGAGGAAAGGAAACTAATATAGTAGAATATAACTTATCATATGATTTAGAACAACAACGAGAAGAGATATTAAAGAAATTAGTTGATTCTTCTGATGAAAATACAGTAATAAAAAATCTATTAACTCCAGAAAAAGGAGCATATAATCAAATTTTATGGATATTAGATAATGCATATATTCCAGGTACAACAAATAAAGAAGAATATTTAAAAAAGTTTAATGCAGTTTATGATGTTGCAGTTGGAGATACATTAACAGATGAAGACATAATAGCAATTCAAAAAATGGTAATATGGTATTTTACAAATTATATAATTCATGATGATATAACTTATAATCCATCTAATAGATGGGAAATTTATAATCAAACTGATTCAGAAACAGGATCTTGGTTAAAAATAACAAATGACAATTGGGCAACTCAAGCAAGTATTGGAGAAGGAAACAATGAGAACAGAAGAAAATATGAATCAGATTTATTATACAAGAATTTAATAAAGGCTGCAAATGATGGAGCAAGTGAATATAACACAACAAGAACACCAGTAAGTATAAACACAAATGGATTAACAAAAGTTGCAGACAATAAATATAAAATTTCAATAAAAAAAGTCGGAGAATATTATGTTTTAGGACCAATAAAATTAAATGGAACTAATAATGTAAATTCATCAATAACATTAAAAACAACAGACAAAAATGGTAATGAGATAACAGATTATAAAATTTCAGATTCAGAAGGAAATGAACAAAATAAAACAATAAATGATTATATAGGAAATGAAGATGGATTTTATATAAAAGTTTCATCAACAAATGGAAAAACAATTAAAATTTCTCTTAATATAACAAATTCTGGAACAAAGAAAACATTATGGTTAAAAGGAACAGAAACAGATACTAAAATAACATTAGCTGGTGAACAACCATTAGTAGAAATAACAAGAGCACCAGAAACAATAGAAACAGAATTAACTGCAGAATATACAGAATTTGACTTAGCATTACGTAAATACATAATAGAAATAAATGGAAGAAAATTAACAGATATAAATTTACAATCAAGAAATCCAAAAATAGATGAGAGTACATTAAAAACAGGTACAACAGCAACATATAAACATAGAAAAGCTCCAGTTGAAGTTAAAGAAAATGATGTAGTAACATATTCAATAACAATATATAATGAAGGAGATATTGATGGATATGCAAGTAAAATTGTTGACCAGTTACCAACAGGCTTAATAGTATCTCCTGAAAACCCAGAAACAGTAACATCAATAGGAAAAGATGGAAATGCAAAAAATAAATATACTATAACAAAAGGATTACCAACTGTCCCAACAACAGAAGCACCAGCTAATTCAATAGTATTTAATATTGTAAATACTACTGAAAATCCAGCTCAAAGTTTAAAAGCATATTCAGAAACAAATGGATTAGATTATGAGACATTAACATTTAAGTGCATTGTAAAACAAGAACCAGATACAAAAAATGATAAAATATTAACAAATGTTGCATGGATAGCTGATGCAAAAGATTCGAATGGAAATAGTGTGATAGATAGAGATTCATCAACAACATCATCACCAAATGTAAACAGAGATAATATGGAAAATTATACAGGAAATTCATCAAACAAAAACGATTTAGATGATGATAATTATTTTTATAAAGGTGAACAAGATGATGATGACTTTGAAAAATTAGTTGTAAAACCTGTACAAAAAGTATTTGATTTAGAGTTAGTAAAATTTATAGCAGCAGTAAGTAAAGATGCAAAAATAGATGAAGGCGAATATTTAACAGATACCAAAAATTCAGATGGAGTATATACAAGGGCTCCTAAGATTACAATTGAAAATGATGAAAGTAAGCAAAATACAAATAGAAAAATAAAATGTGATTGGTCACCAAGTAATAAACAACCATTGTTAGTAAATCCAGGAGATTATGTATTATATACAATAAGAGTATACAATGCTGGAGAAGTTGATGGATATGCATCATTAATAAAAGATTTATTACCAGTAGGTTTAGAATTTGTTGAAACAACAGATCAAACATCAGAATATTATGGAATATGGAACATAGATAAAATGACTGATGAAAATGGTCAAGAAAGAGAAGTAATCTCAACAGATCATTTAGCAAAAGGAAAAGGAAAAGAATTGAATTCTGTTGAAGGAGATGCAAATTACACAGCAAATTTATTAAGAGCTTTAGATGATAGTAAAAATGTATCAGATACAGAACCAAAAAATCCAGACTATAGAGATGTTCAAGTACTATGTAGAGTAAAAGAACAAACTAATAAAGTATTAGTAAATTATGCACAAATATCAGCAGACACAGATAAAAATGGCAATGAAATTGATGATAAAGATTCAACTCCAGACAACTTACCAAAAGATGGACCACATGAAGATGACGAAGATTTAGAAAAAGTTCAAGTAAAAGGTCCAGGCAAATATAATTTAGTATTAGTAAAAGAAGATAAGAATGGAGAACAATTAAATTCAACAGCAGAATTTGAAGTAACAACAAATGGAAAGACAGAAACTAAAAAAATAACAGGAAGATTAACAATTGCAGAAAATGTGACAATAGATGCAGATCATCTAACAGAAGATGTATATGTAATAAAAGAAACAAAAGCACCAGATGATTATTGCAAATTTGATGGAACAATAACAATAACAGTAACAAAGAAAGAAAAAGATGATGGAACAGGTTATGAAAAATCAGTTAAATATACTGTTGTAGATTCAAAAGGAAATGATATTACAAATAAAAAAGATGCAAATGTATATTTAAATAATGATGGAAACATTTATGTGGAAGTTAAAAACTATGAAGAACCAGAAATACATAAAGGAGTAAAAGATGTAACAAATCAAGATTCAGGATATAATGCAGATGAAGTACATACATGGGTAATTGAATCTGATATTCCATCAAACTTAGATAATTATAAACTTTATGACATAGTAGACAATATTGATTATAGATTAAAATTTGAAGGAACAAATAAAGTTGTTGTAAAAATAGGAAATACAACATTAAAAGAAGGAACAGATTATAAAATTTCATTTGTTGAAAATACAAATGGAGTACAAAATAAAACAACATCAGGAAAATTAACATTAACATTTTTAGATACTGAAAATGGAATGAATGCTTCAACAACGTTAAAAAATAATCAAGGAAAGAAAATTCAAGTAATATTCAATACAACTTTTGCTAAAGACGAAAATGGTAATCTTTTAGCAACAATGGGAGAGCAAATACCAAATCAAGCAAAATTAGAATATATAAATACATCAAGTGATAACAAAGTAACAAAAGAATCTGAAAAACCAGAAATTCATACAGGCGGAGTTGTTTTATATAAATATTATGAATTAAAAGATGAAAAACACTCATTAGAAGGAGCAAAATTTGGAATCTATGCAACAGAGGAAGATGCAAAAAATAATAAAAATGTTATAATGACAGCAACATCAGATAAAAATGGACTTGTAAGATTTACTGGATTAAAATATGGTGGAGATGCAAAAAGTAGTGAAAGCAACAAACAACAAGATGGAACATATAAATATGATGCAGATAAAGCAAGTACAAATTATTGGATAGCTGAAATAGAAGCTCCAAATGGATTTGAAAAATATAATGAAATAATAGCTGTAACAATTAATAAAGACAGTTATAATGAAAAAACACCAATATATCAAGTAAAAAATAATAAATTAAATTTTGACTTAGCATTAAGAAAATTCATAACACAAGTTCAAGAAACAGAAGTAACAACAAGAATACCACAAGTTAAATATGAAAATAGTCAAATATCTTATGAACATACAAAAGAACCATTAATAGTGCATGTTAATGATGTTGTAATATATACATTAAGAATATTTAACGAAGGAAATATTGATGGATATGCTAGTACAATAACAGATGATATTCCAGATTACCTAGAATATCTACCAGAAAATGAAACAAATACAAAGTATTTATGGAAAATGTATGATAAAGATGGAAATGAAACACAAGATGTAAGTAAAGCAGTAAAAATAAAAACAACATATTTATCAAAAGAAAATGAAAAAACAGCAGGAGAAAATTTATTAAAAGCATTTGATGGAAATGTTGCTAATATTTCATATAAAGACATAAAAATAGCATTTAAAGTAAAAGATCCAAATTCAAACACATATATAATAACAAACCATGCACAAATTTCAGATGATTCTGATAAAGATGGAAAACCAATTGAAGATATAGATTCAGTACCAGATGAATGGAATGAAGGCGAAGATGATCAAGACGTAGAACATGTAAAAGTTGAATATTTTGATTTAGCATTACTAAAATATGTAACAAAAGCAATAGTAATAGAAAATGGTCAAGAAAGAATTACAGAAACAGGATATAATGGATTAGAAGATCCAGAGCCAGTAGTAAAAGTAGAAATCAAGAAAAAACAACTAAAAAATGTTATAGTAAAATTTGCATATGGAATAAAAATAACAAACGAAGGTGATATACCAGGATATGCAAAAGAAATAACAGATTATGTACCAGCAGGACTAAGATTTGAAGCTGCAGATAACCCTGGATGGACAGATGAAGGAAATAATGTAATATCAACAAGATTGTTAGAAGGAAAATTATTACAACCAGGTGAAAGTGCAACAGTAGAAGTTGTATTAACATGGATAAACGGAGCTGACAACTTAGGTGAAAAGATAAATACGGCAGAAATTTCTGAAGACTATAATGATCATGGAGATGTGCCAGATAGGGATTCAACACCAGATAATCAAGTACCAGGTGAAGATGATATAGATATAGCAAAAGTTATATTAGCAATATCAACAGGTATTGGTCAAACATTCTTTGGAATAACAATTGGATTACTTTCAGTAGTATTAGTTGGAATTATTTTAATAAAGAAATTTGTACTATAGTATAAATAATACAAAAGAAACTAGCGAAAAAATTTCCTAGTTTCTTTTTACTTGTGTCCGTAGATTTATATGGAAAAAATATCATAATAAAGGACAAAAGGTAAAAAATGTAATAAAAATGTAATATTATGTGAAAGTTGAAAATCCTTAAGTATAAAAGGAATAAGGATAATCTTTATATAAAAAAGAGTGTTGACTTTTTTATAAATACTGTGAGAAAATGAAATGGATAAAAATGAATGGGAGGAATTAGAAATGAAAAATATCATAAAAAAGATATGCAGTTTATTAGCATTAATAATGATAATTTTAAATAGTTCTGTATTGACCACATTGTCAATGGCTATTGATGAAATAAGTACAAATGTAACTGCAAATGTATCAAATGATAAAAAAGAAAAAGTAAAAATATATACAAGTTATACAAGACTTACTAATAGATTGCCAAATGAACTTACAATAACTGGAATATTAGAAAAAGATACAGAAGATTGTGCTTTATATGAAAATCCAGTTGTTTATTTCGAATTCCCAGCCGAAATTGAAAAGGTGGTTGTTAATGATATTAAAGTATTGTATGATAATGAATTAAAATTGAAAGATTATACAATAGAAAAAAATGATGCTGGAAATCAAGTTATAAAAGTATCATTAGAAGGAAAACAAACACAATATTCTACAGATGGGATTTCACAAGGAACTAATATTAGAATAGTAGCAAATGTAATTGCAAAACAAGATATAAAAACAGGTTATGAAGATCTAACAATGGTATGCAATACAGCAACTGCTGCACAAGGGTTATTAATAGTAAATGCAACAGAAAATGCCATTTTAAATAATGTAGAACCAAAAAAAGAAAATGGAACAATTATATATGCAAATGGTTTAATGTTAAATACAAGATCTTCTATTGGAAGTAATACATTAAAAGATGGAGATACAATACATTCAAATGAAATAATCAATAATCAAATAACAATTACAAATACAACAAATAATCCTATAGAAAATATTAAAGTCTTAGGATACATTCCAGAAGGAATGACATTTGTAAAATATGATGAAGAAGCATTTGGATATTGGGAAGATACATATACATTCCTTACAGACGATCCTGAGACTTCAGACGGTAGTATATTATGGCAAGATGATGATTGGCAATATCCTGCTGATGAAACTGTAAAAACAAAAGAATTTACAATAGAAACATTAAAATCAGGAGAAAGTCAAACATTTAATTATGAAACAAAAGTTAATAAAGTAGATAAAGAAAAAGAATTAGAAACAAAAATAGAATTTCAAATAAAAGATAAAGATGCAACTGAATACAGAAATATTTCAACATATACTATAAAAAATAATGCAAAAGATGCTGCATTTGAAACAAGAATAAGAACATATATAGATAGAGGAGATAACTCAGAAACAGGTTCAAGTAAAAATAACTGGGTATATAATGTAATAGTAAAAAATATTTCAAATGAAACACAAAATGCAACAGTAAAAATAAATGTTCCAGAAACATTATCAATAAAAAATGTTGAAAAAGTAGTTGATAAAGGAGAAGAATTTTCATACAAATTAGAAAATGGTGTATTAACAGTAAGTTATGAAGGAATTGCTGCAAATGATTATAGAGCATTTGGAATTGAAGCAGAAGCAGTAAATGTAATTACAGATGAAAATTGCAGATATCAAATAGAATATTCGGCAACAGTAGAAGATTCAAATAAAGATATTACATCATCAAATTTAAGTGTATCTAAGGGTGGAATCCAAGCTGTAAAAATTACACAAACATCAGAAACAAATGGTGAAACATTAAATGGTCATGATGAAATAGAATATAAATTTGAAATTGAAAATATTGGATATGTAAGAGAAGAAGATGGAGGATATTCAGAATATGTATTTGTTACAAATATTCCTAAAGAATTAGAAGTTACATCTATTACATATAATTCAAATGAAGTAAGTAAAGATACAGTAGATAGCAAAACTGTTTATACAATAAAACCAATAGACAAATGGTATACTAAAGAAGATTTGGAATTAATAAATAGTGATGACTATAAAGAAGAAACAAGAGCAAATGAGAAAATAATATTAAAAAATGGTGAAAAAAGTATTATTACAATAAAAGCTAAAGTAAAATCATTAACAGGACAAAATGATGACATAACAATAGAAAATATTGGTGCTGTAGGAGGAAAAGGTATTGAAACAAAAGTTTCTTCAATAGTATCTAATACATTACATAACAATGAAAATCAAACAATTATAGTAAATCCTGATGATAAAAAAGATGATAATAATAGTAGCACAACAAAACCTAGTGATGATAATACAGTAGAACAAGTAAAATATTGTACAGTAGCAGGAACAGCATGGGTAGATACTAATGAAAATGGAAGAAGAGATGATGGAGAAGAAATTGTTTCTGGTATAAATGTATATTTATACGATGTAATAAATAAGAAATTTTTAACAGATAGTAATAATGAAACATTAAAAACAACAACAGATTCAAATGGAAAATATTCATTTACAAAAATTCCAGAAGGAAGTTATTATGTAATATTTGAATATAATACAAATGAATATGGAATTACAGAATACCAAAAAGTAGGAATTCTAGAAACAGAAAATAATGATACATTAGAAAAAGATGTAAGAATGTTTGGTGAAATAAAGAAAGTTGCAATGACAGATATTGTTAATTTAACTTCAAGTCAAACAAATATAGATATTGGACTTTTAGAAAATAAGAATTTTGATTTTTCAATAAATCAAACAGTTCAAAAAGTAACTGTTTCAAATAAAAAAGGAACAAAAGAATATACATATGATAATAAAAAATTAGCAAAAGTAGAAATTCATTCAAAACAATTAGCAGGTTCTACAATTGTTGTTGAATATAAAATAAAGGTAACAAATGAAGGCGAATTAGCTGGAAGAGTATATGATGTAATAGATGAAATACCTTCAAAATTGGAATTCCATTCAGAATTAAATGAAGGATGGTATAGAACAGAACAATATAAAATATCAAATACAAGTATGGTTAATAAAGATATACAACCAGGAGAATCTATTGAACTTACAGTAATATTGTCAAAAACATTAACAGAAGATTCTGTTGGAACAATAACTAATATTTCAAGTATTGGAACAACAGATAATTCAAGACATATAACTGAAAAGAATTTGAATAATAATACAGATAAGACAGAAGTATTAATTCAAGTTGCAACAGGTAAACAAATAGCATTAAGAATAATAGGAATAATATTAGGAGTTTTAGTATTAGCCTTTATTATGACTATAATTACAAGAAAAACAAAATTTTCTAAAAATATAGCAACAAATACATTTATTGTGATAGCGGTATTGTTAATGAGTACAGTTATTACTACATATAGTAATGCAGGGATTTTGGAGGATGCAAAGAATTGGGTAGATGATAAAGTTGATAAAGTAACTGATTGGGCAGATAAAACATTTGGTTCAGGAAGTGGTTCTGGTAATAGTGGAAGTAATAATAACGGTACAGGAAGTGATATAGGTACTGGTGATGGTAATTTGGATGTAGATTATAGTAAACCAAACCAAGGACTATCAAAAGAAGAGCAAGAAAAAATATGGATGGATGAATTAAAATCACAATATCCAGGAGCTAACTATGATGGATGTAATTCATTAGAAGAATGTCAAGAAAGAGCAAAAGCACAAGTACAAACAGACTATGTAAATGCTCAACTTGCTCAATATGGTAAATCAATTCCATCAGGATTAACTTCAACAGAAGCTGTTGAAAAAGCATTAGATGAAGCAAAGAGAGGAATATTAAGTGAAAATTATCCAGGAATAGATTTCTCTGGTGTTACAAGTTATGAAGATGCATTAAATAGATATAATCAAAAATGCGAAGAACAAAGAAATCAAATAAATCAAACACTTCAAGGATCAAGTGCTTTCAAAGGTGCTAATATATCTGGTGATATGAGTAATTTGGATTATAATGCTTTAAAAGGATTACAAGATCAACTTGCAGACATACAAAATAAATATCCTGAAAATAAAACATTTAGAGGTGATCCAAGTTCACAATATACAGATGAAAAAGGAAAAATACATTATAGAAGATATCTTGATGAAAATGGAAATTCAGTAGCATATTGTGGAAGTCCAGGAAAGGCACAAACAGCAAAGAAAGATCTAAATTATGTAAGATCTCAATCAGATCTAAAATTAACAACAGATGCAAATGGAAATGCAACTTGGTCATATGATGTAACATATAAACCAACAGAATCTTATTGTGGTAGAGATGTTCAAACAATGAAAGCATCATTAGGAGGAAGTCAATCAAGTAAAGATTTACCAGAAGGAAGTGTTCCGGATGTAGACTTAGATAAACCACCAACATATACTCCACCAGATAACCCACCAGATAATCCACCACCTCCAACATCTAATAAAACAAAATTAGTAATTTGGAAAATGGATGCTGACACAAATGAAGAATTGTGGGAGAAAAAAGACACAAGTTATATATCACAATTTAGATTTAGAATACCAGGATATGCAGAAGATTTTGGAGTTGGAGAATATGTTGAAGTAGATCAAAATAAAACATATACAATATACGAAATAGGTTCAGCATTTGGTTATGACATATATGAAGAAGATGGAAGTTATAAATCATTCCAAGTTGAAGTTGGAAGTTATGTAACATCAATGGATGTTAGACTTAACAATATTATAACAAAATTAAAATTATCAGGAAATGTTTGGGAAGATGGACTAAACGGAAAAGATAATGCAAGAAATGATTTATACAAAGACAATGATTATGATGATCATGATAAATTATTACAAGGAATAAAAGTTAGATTATACAAGGATAATGAACTTGTAGGTGAAACATGGACTGATTCAAATGGACACTATTCATTTGGAGGAAGAAATGCAGATTTATCATATACAAAAGACACATTAACAGTAGCTGATTTGGACAAATATCATGTTGAATTTGAATATAATGGTATGAAATATACAAATGTAAATTTACATACAGATGTTGCAAATGGTTCAAAAGCTATTGAAGGAAATAACAACAGACAAAATTATAATAATAAATTTACAACAATTGCTTCAAATACAATAAAAGATGATAATGGAAATTCAACAGGAAAAGCATTAAATGAAGCAAATTCAGAAACAGGAACATTATATTACAGAACAAATCAAAAATATCAATCATCAATAATATATGGAGATAAATCTATATATGAAGGAACAAGTGTAAGTGGAAAAACAGGAGATTTTGAAGCATACGGATATGATATATATCATATAACAGCAGATACAAAAGTAGATGAAGCGTCATATAGATATAAATTAGAAGATTTATTTGATTGGGATGTTAATAATCAAGTATATAAAGATAAAGAAATTAAAAATGTAAATTTAGGATTATATGCAAGAGAACAAGTTGATGTTGCAATAGATAGTGATGTAGCAAGATTTATATTAAATGTAAATGGATACAACCATATATATAAGTATGGAACATTAATAAGTGATAATGATATGAATGTAGATGCTAATAATGTAGAACAAGTAGATGCTAAATTAAAAGCATTAAAAGGAAAATATTATGAAAGACAATTACATGAATCATCAATATCATATAGTGCAACACCAGAAGGAACACCAAACTTATATGCAGATATAACATATAAGATATATTTACAAAATAAATCAAACTCATTAACAGCAAAAATAAAAGAATTAACATTGGATTATGATAATGAATTAAACTTAATATCATATGGATATGAAAATTCAGGAACAACGCAAGAAGTTTCAGAACAAGAAATTGTAGCTAATACTGTATATGGAGGTACTGAAAACTTAAAAGAAGCTGTAATTAATTTAGAAAAACTAGAAGATAAAAAAATATCAGCAGGAAAGAAAGAAGTACTAGAAGTAACATTTAGAGTATATGCTGATACAATAGCAAGAATATTAAATAATCCAGTAGGAATTAAATTTGATATGATGGCTGAAGTTAGCAAATATTCAACGTATACACAACAAATGACTGCATATGCAAGTATAGACAAAAATTCAGCTTCAAGAAATGAAAAAGTACAAATAGATACAGATAATACATTTGTAACAGATACATTTGAAAATGATACAACAATAGCACCAACATTCAAATTATCAAAAGGAACACAAACAGAATTATCAGGAATAGTATATGAAGATAGTCCAAAAGAAAGTACACCAATAAAGATTGATGGAAATGATATATATGAAAGAGTTGGAGACGGAATATATAATAATGAAAATGTAATGGCAAATGTATTAGTAGAATTACTAAGTGTACCAATGGAAAATGGTCAATATGATTCAGATACAGCAAGAACAGGAGAAAATGGACAACAAGCATATGATGTAGCTAAACTATATCAAGAGAATAAAACAACCCAAGGAGAATCATCAAAAGTATTAGCAAGAACATATACAAACGAAAAAGGAGAATATAAATTTGAAGGATTGACAGCTGGAAATTATGTAATAAAATATACATATGGAAAGAATATGAAAGATGTAGACGAAAATGGAAATGACAAAGAAACAATAAGAGCTGCAACAGCAATTTATACAAGTGATGGAAATACAAAACTAAAAGAAATAGAAGCAAGAGAATATAAATCAACAGTAATCACATCAGGAGAAATATCAAATGCAATGAATATAACAGATGGAAAGGCACATTTAAACGGAGACTACTCATGGTTCTTAAAGAGTCCAGAAACAAGATATTCAGATGCAGTAGATGATGTAGAATATAGAGCAAATCTAGAAAAAGAAGCAAAAATAAACTATGAAATCTTAAAAGGAACAAAAACATATGTGTATGAAAACATGGAAGCATATACACCATACTTCAAACTAGGAGTAGAAGAATTTAATGATCAACAATCAGGAGCAACATTAGAAACACAAGAAGATGGAACATTAAATCATGTATTTACAATAGATAATGTAGATTTCGGATTAATAGAAAGACCAATAGTAGATTTACAAGTAGACAAAGTAATAACAGGACTAAAAGTATCACTAGGAAATGGTCAAGTATTAATAAATGGAGATCCAAGTAAAGAAAGTTTACCATATGTAAGAACAGGATTAGATGACTTTGTACCAATAGAAATGGATACAGAATTATTACAAAATGCAACAATAGAAGAAGAATACACAATAAAAATAACAAATAATTCAGAATTAGATTATTCAATATATCCAATATGGGGAACAGATAATACTCAAAAGGTAGCATTAAGAAGAAATTATTATTACTATGGAACCCAAGAAGGATTGACAACAGATGAAGCAGTAACGACAAGAATAGATGTATTAGGAGATTATATAGGAGCAGAATTAACAGCAGATGAAAGCACAATGGAAAGCGGCGGATGGAAAAAGAAAGCAATAGAAGAATTAACATCATATAATGGAACAAATTTATTTGCAACAGAAAATGATGGTAAGAAGGAAAAGACATTAAGAGATGGAAAATATACAATATATACAACAAATACATTTAATAATCCAAATGAAGAAATAGTAACAATAGGACAAACAAAGAGCATAGCATATAAGGTAAGCAGATTATTAGCAGTAAATACAGACACAATGAAATATACAAATGATGTAGAAATATTACAATATTCAGGATATAGCCAAAACAAAGATAGAACAGAAGAAAATACATATAACAGAGTAAAAGATACAACACCAGGAAATTTAGTGCCAGGAGGAGCAAAAGAAGATGATGAAGACTCAGTAAGAACAACAATAACTCCACCAACAGGTACAATAATATCAAAATGGTTATATGTATTAACAGCAACGGCAGGACTAATCTTAATTGGAGCAACTGTAATATTTATAAGAAAAAGAATATTATTAAAGAAATAAACGAAAGATAAAAAATAGAGTAAAATTGTAAAAAGAAATCGATAATTATGTCGATTTCTTTTTTTTATGTAAAAAATATAGTAATCTCAAGTAAAATGTTGAAAATTCAGGCTAAATATGTTAAAATATAAGTATATGGGTAAAGGAAAGGATATTTATGAAAAAGAATATAAAAGTAATAATTATAATAGTAAGTATATTAATAATTTGTTTATTAATTGGAATTATAATAGGAAAAAATAAAGAGGTTTATAATGATAATTCAAATGAAACTCAAACTGATATAAAAGCAGTTGGAGAACGTAATCCTATAAAATTTAAAAATGAATATGAATCTAGAAATGGAACAATAAGAGAAAAAGATGGATTTGTATATAATACAGTAAGCATAGATGAAAATAATCCAATTGTTTATATTAATTTAGAGGAATTAGTATATTTGATAGAGAGTCAGCAAGAAGCTATTGTTTTTATTAGTACTTCAGATTGTCCATATTGTAGAGCATCAATTGAAAGTTTGCTGAAAGCAGCTAAGGACTTAAATATAGATACGATTTATTATTATGATATTAGTAACAATCAAGAAGATGATGAAGAATTAAAAAATAAAATTATTGATAAAAAAATAGCGAATAAAAATGACAATGGTAGTTTGAGGTGGACAATTCCACAAGTGTTAAAGTTTAAAAATGGTAAATTGATATCATCAGCAACAGGTATGATGTATGAATTACAAAATAATCAAACTAAATATGATGAATTATCAGAAAACCAAAAAAATAATATATATAGTATTTATTATATAGTACTATCCAAAAATGAAGGGGAGGTAGATTAATATGAAAAAAATATTAAGTATGTTAATAATTATAATGTTATTAATGAATAGTTCAGTATTAATGCTAACGTCGCTAGCTGTTGATGAAGAAAATAATGTATCAATGGCAGAAATGGAATTAAGTAAAAATCAATTAACTAATAAGACGCAAAATGAGATTATTATAAATGGAATTTTAAAAAGAAATTCACAAAATGATATTCTTTACGAAAATCCAACAATTTCATTTGAATTTCCAAATGAAATTGAAAAGATAGTTATTAATGATATAAAAATATTATATGATAATGAATTAACTATAAAAGAATATAAAATAGAAGAGAATGAAAATGGAAATAAAGTTCTAAAAATATTCTTAGATGGTAAGCAAACTCAATTACAAGCGGATGGAATTGTAAAAGGTACTAATATAAGAGTTAGTGCTAATATAATAGTAAAAACAGATATAAAAGCTGGAGAAAAGCAAATAAAAATGACATGTGTTGATGGCAATGATCAAAGCAAGTCAGCAACTTGTGAGAGTAACATAAAACTTGTAAATGCATATGAAATTAATACAACAACAATGGTAAAAGACGAAATAAATGGAATAACAATAAACCAAAATGGATTAGAAATAAATATAAAACCAATTATAGGAAACTCAGAATTACAAAACAATTCAGTTATTTACACAAATGAAATAATAAAATATGATATTACAGTAAAAAATACAACGGAAAATGAAATTAAAAATATTGAGATATTAGGACATATACCAGATGGATTAGTATATGCAGAATATAATGAAAAAGCGTTTTCTTATTGGAGTGAGACATATACTGTTCTTGAGGGAAAGGTTGCAGATGAGAATGGTGTATATTGGCAAGATGATACATACCAATATAATATAGATGAAGAATTAAAAGAAAAAAGAATTAATATAGAAAAATTACAAAGTGGTGAAAGTCAAAACTATTCATATGAAGTAAAAGTAAAATCAGAAACAGAACAAGATATAGATAGTCAAATAGACATAAACATTGGAACAACAAATGTGTATACATATCATTTACTTAATAAAATAAAATTAGGAGAAATTGAAGTTAGAAGTAGACAATATATAAGTAGAACAAACAAGAATGAATTTATTTATCATTTTATAGTAAAAAATTTAACTAATGATTCAAAAAATGGTATACTTACATTTAATATACCAGAAAATATAGAAATAGAAGAAGTAAAAGCAATTAACACACTTAGCACAGAAGATGCTGAATATGAAGAAAAAGATAAAAAATTAACAATACAATGTAATAATATAGAAGCAAATTATTTTGTAGCATATTCAATTACTGTAAAAGTAAATATGGAAGAAACTGAAGATAATATGTATAACATTGGAATTGGTGCTAACTTTACAAGTACAGATGGAGATAATTCTGTATATTGGTCAAATGAAAGTGTTTGTTCAGGTGGAATAGAAGCCATAAAAATAACCCAAACATCAGAAACAAATGGTGAGAAAATAAAAGAGTTTAAAGATGTAACATACACATTTGAAATAGAAAATAAAGGATATGTAATTGAAGAATTAGGAGGATATTCTTCTATAGTATTTGAAGATTATATTCCAAACGAACTTAATATAAAAAGTGTTGAATATAATAATTACAATGTTGAAAAAACTGGTGTTGGACCATTAACTAAGTATAAAATAACAAATGAAGACAAAAAAATGGAAAGTATTTTAATTGCACAAGCAAATGGATTAAAAACTTCATCAGACAAAGCAAGAATCAAACTTAATTTGAACATAAAAAATGGAGGGAAAATTACTATAAAAATAACTGCATCAGTTAGAAAATTTGACAATAATCAAAATAATTTAGGAATTTCTAATTATGCAATCGTTTCTGGAAATGACATGAAAGCAAAGCAATCTAATTTTATTCAAAATACAATATATCATCCAGAAACAACAGGAGTTATAGTAATAGATAAAGATGGAAATATAGTAGATTCTAATAAACCTACTCCTGATGTTCCTGATAATACACAAACAACAAAAACAAAATATACAATTTCAGGAATGGCTTGGATTGATGAAAACTTAAATGGACAAAGAGATGAAAGTGAAAGTGCAAAATCAGGTATAGAAGTTTTATTATATAACATATCAGCAAAGAAATTTATTACTGATGAAAAAGGTAATGTTGTTGTAAAAACAACAGGCGAAGATGGTAAATATACATTTACTAATATATATTCAGGACAATATTATGTGATATTTAAATATGATACAGAAAACTATGGCATAACAGAATATCAAGCATCAAATGTATCAACTTCTCAAAATAATGATGCAATTGAAAAATTAGCTAGAATATTTGATGAAACAAGAACAATAGGAATAACTAATACAATTAACTTAAATTCAAATAGATCAGATATAGACATAGGATTAGTTGAAAATAAAAATTTCGATTTGAAGATAGAACAATTTATAGAAAAAATTACAGTTACTAATAAAAAAGGAACAAAAGAATATAATTATAATGATAAAAAAATAGCAAAATTCGAAATACATTCAAAACAATTTGTTGGATCAACAGTTGTAGTTGAATACAAAGTAAAAGTAACAAATGTTGGAGATTTAGCTGGAAATGTATATGAAATTTTATCAGAAATTCCATCAAAAATGGAATTCCATTCAGAATTAAATTCAGGCTGGACAAAATCATTAGCTAATTCAATAAGTAATGTAAGTTTTGCAAATACTACAATAAAGCCAGGAGAAAGTATTGAAACAACAATTGTATTAAGTAAAACATTAGATGATAAAGATGCCGGAACATATACAAATATTGCTAAAATATCAACAAGTGAAAGTCAAAGACATACAGAAGATAGTAATGTAAATAATGATACAGACCAAACAGAAGTAATAATAGATGTTGCAACAGGAGCAAAAATAGCCTTCAGAGTAATAGGAGGTGTGATTATGGGATTATTATATATAGCATTAATGATCTACTTTATTAGAAGAGTTGTAAGTAAAAAAGGAATGTTTGTCATTTTTGGAATAATATTCATGACATCAATATTTGCATTCTCACCTAAAGAATTTGCATATGATGTTAGTTCTACAGTTGCAGGATTAGAGGCAGAGTTAAATTCTAGTATTTCAGATGCAATAGCAGAAACTAAAATAGGAACAGATACAAAAATAAATGTAGTACTTGTTAGGGATCAAAATGGAGCAAATTTCTTTTACAAAGTAAATGCAGATGGTTCTATGACACCTTTAGCAGGAGGGTGTGGTGACCCAGGTTCACATTTTTCAATGGGACATGGATGTTATACTTATAAAACTGGTGATCCAATATATGATGATAAGGGAAATATAACTGGATACGAAGAAGAAAAGGTTGAAGTTGCATGTAGTGCTGATTATGAGATGGTAGAAGTTCCAATGGGACTTGTAAGTACATCAGAAGCAGTAGTAACTGTAGGTACAGTTACAGTAAGTGGTGATGATATTCCACCAGAAGGATTGGAACTATCTTGGGATGAGTTTGGTCAAAACTTTTCAGTAGAAGGAAATATGCCAGGAAGCTTTTCAGCAAAAGAAAGTTCTGCATTATGGGATGGTTTAGCATCAGTGGTTGATAGAAATAATCCAGCAAGTACATCAAGCAAAGATATTGAATCTGCTTTAGGTGCTGCAGGATATAAAGGAAGTTATACTGCAGATCAAGTAAAGGGAACAGATGGTGTTACAGGATTAAGTGTAACTTTAACTAGAACAGTAAATGTTTGTGTAAGTGCATCAGCTACTTGGATTAATACATATCAGGTAGAAGCTCAATATCATTGTCCAAAATGTGGTGCTGGTTACACTAATTTCCAACATGTTACAGATCAGCAATCAACTTCAGCAAATGCTTGTACATCAATATCATTTAGTACAACAATTAGTTTTTGGCCAGAAGAATTGCCAAAAACATTAATATTATATAAAATTGATGCAGATACAAAAGAAGAATTATATACAGTAGAAAATAACCAATGCAAGTCAGAGTTTAAATTCTTAGTAAAACAAAAAGGTACTAATTCTCAATGGGAAGTTGGAGTCGGAGAACAAATTACAGGTTTATATGCAGGAACATATGAAATATATGAAATAGATACACAATATGGATATGGTATATGGGATGATAATTATGATACAAGTAAGGGATTAAAGAAAATTGCAGAGATAGATTTACCTGATGATGGTCAAGTTATACATAATGTTATTATAGAAAATAAAAAACAATTCATAGATTTATCAGGATATGTTTGGGAAGATATGCTAAATGGAAAAGACAATGCTAGAAATGATTTATTCCAAAATGATCAATATGATGATAAAGATAAATTAGTTCCAGGAGTAAAAGTAATATTACATGATACAGTAAGAAACAGAGAATTAGTAACATGGACTAATGAAAATGGCGAATATCATTTTGGTTCAAGAAATGAAGATTTAACATATACAGATGATACATTAAGAATAGCAGATTTAGACAAATATTATATTGAATTCGAATATAATGGTGTAAAATATAGAAATGTAAAACTAAATCCAGATGTAAATGTAACAAATGCATCAAGAGCATCAGAAGAAGTAGCATCAGGAAAATCAGATGAAGACTCAAGTGTAAGACAAAGATTTAATGAAAGATTTAGTACAATATCATCAGGAACTCAGATAGATAGCAACGGGGAATCAACAGGAATTGTAATAGATGCAAATGGAAATGTAAATTCAGATAAGATATCATATACAAAAAATGGAGAACATCAATCACAAATAAATTATGGTAAAAATATGACAGATGCAAATGGAAATAGAGAAGCATATGGTGAGAATATTTACCATATAAAAGCAACAACATATAAGAACTTGAATTTAAGTGATTATTTGGAAGGATATATCAAGAAAGAAAATACAACTATAGTACATGTTAATGAAATTAAGAATATAAACTTAGGAGTATATTCAAGAGAACAAGTAGACGTGGCGGTAGATAGTGATGTAGCAAGATTTGTATTAAATGTAAATGGATATCAACATACATATAAATATGCAACATTGGTAAATCCAGATACTCAAGAAGAAATGGATGTAAAATTAAAAGCACTAAAAGGAAAATATTATGAAAGACAATTACATGAATCAACAATATCATATAGTGCAACACCAGAAGGAGTACCAAATTTATATGCAGATATAACATATAAGATATATCTACAAAATAAATCAAATACATTAACAGCAAAAATAAAAGAATTAACATTAAATTATGATGAAGATTTAAAAATAATATCATATGGATATGAAGGATCAAATGTAAATACAGAAGTTTCAGAAAGTGCAATAACAGCAACAAAGAATGGAACAGGAGCAGTACAATTAAAAGAAGCAACAATAGATTTAGAAAAATTAGAAGATAGAAAAATATCAGCAGGAAAGAGAGAAGTACTAGAAGTAACATTTAGAACAGATGCCAATACAATAGCAAAAATATTAAATAATCCAACAGGAATAAAATTTGATTTTATGGCAGAAGTAAAAACATATTCAACATATGCAAATAATGAAGAAAACGCATTTAATAGAGCAGAAGGAATATATGCATATGCAAGTATAGATAAAAATTCAGCAGCAAGAAATGCGCAAGTACAAATAGATACAGACGATTCATTTGTAACAGATACATTTGAAAATGATACAACGATAGCCCCAACATTCAAATTATCAAAAGGAACACAAACAGAATTATCAGGAATAGTATATGAAGATAGTCCAAAAGAAAGTACACCAATAAAGATTGATGGAAATGATATATATGAAAGAGTTGGAGACGGAATATATAATAATGAAAATGTAATGGCAAATGTATTAGTAGAATTACTAAGTGTACCAATGGAAAATGGTCAATATGATTCAGATACAGCAAGAACAGGAGAAAATGGACAACAAGCATATGATGTAGCTAAACTATATCAAGAGAATAAAACAACCCAAGGAGAATCATCAAAAGTATTAGCAAGAACATATACAAACGAAAAAGGAGAATATAAATTTGAAGGATTGACAGCTGGAAATTATGTAATAAAATATACATATGGAAAGAATATGAAAGATGTAGACGAAAATGGAAATGACAAAGAAACAATAAGAGCTGCAACAGCAATTTATACAAGTGATGGAAATACAAAACTAAAAGAAATAGAAGCAAGAGAATATAAATCAACAGTAATCACATCAGGAGAAATATCAAATGCAATGAATATAACAGATGGAAAGGCACATTTAAACGGAGACTACTCATGGTTCTTAAAGAGTCCAGAAACAAGATATTCAGATGCAGTAGATGATGTAGAATATAGAGCAAATCTAGAAAAAGAAGCAAAAATAAACTATGAAATCTTAAAAGGAACAAAAACATATGTGTATGAAAACATGGAAGCATATACACCATACTTCAAACTAGGAGTAGAAGAATTTAATGATCAACAATCAGGAGCAACATTAGAAACACAAGAAGATGGAACATTAAATCATGTATTTACAATAGATAATGTAGATTTCGGATTAATAGAAAGACCAATAGTAGATTTACAAGTAGACAAAGTAATAACAGGACTAAAAGTATCACTAGGAAATGGTCAAGTATTAATAAATGGAGATCCAAGTAAAGAAAGTTTACCATATGTAAGAACAGGATTAGATGACTTTGTACCAATAGAAATGGATACAGAATTATTACAAAATGCAACAATAGAAGAAGAATACACAATAAAAATAACAAATAATTCAGAATTAGATTATTCAATATATCCAATATGGGGAACAGATAATACTCAAAAGGTAGCATTAAGAAGAAATTATTATTACTATGGAACCCAAGAAGGATTGACAACAGATGAAGCAGTAACGACAAGAATAGATGTATTAGGAGATTATATAGGAGCAGAATTAACAGCAGATGAAAGCACAATGGAAAGCGGCGGATGGAAAAAGAAAGCAATAGAAGAATTAACATCATATAATGGAACAAATTTATTTGCAACAGAAAATGATGGTAAGAAGGAAAAGACATTAAGAGATGGAAAATATACAATATATACAACAAATACATTTAATAATCCAAATGAAGAAATAGTAACAATAGGACAAACAAAGAGCATAGCATATAAGGTAAGCAGATTATTAGCAGTAAATACAGACACAATGAAATATACAAATGATGTAGAAATATTACAATATTCAGGATATAGCCAAAACAAAGATAGAACAGAAGAAAATACATATAACAGAGTAAAAGATACAACACCAGGAAATTTAGTGCCAGGAGGAGCAATGGAAGATGACGAAGATTCAGTAAGAACAACAATAACTCCACCAACAGGTACAATAATATCAAGATGGTTATATGTAACAACAGTAGCAGCAGGATTAATCTTAGTTGGAGCAACAATAATATTTATCAGAAAAAGAGTATTAGTAAAATAATAAAAACGAAAAATAGCAAGTTTAACTTGCTATTTTTTGTAATATGGATTAAAATTACTATGAAGAATTTTGCGAAAAGTATTATATATATTTTTCAAATTTGGAAGGATTAAAGATGAGAATAAGAACAGGAACAGATATTATAGAGATAAGCAGAATAAAAGAAAGTATAGAAAGTACAAATAAAAAATTTTGTGAAAGAGTATATACAGAAAAAGAAAGAGAATATTGTGAAAGCAAAAAGATGCAAAAATATCAACATTATGCAGCTAGATTTTCTGCTAAAGAAGCTGTTTTTAAAGCAGTATCAGATGAATTAGAGAATAAATTTCAAATTAATTGGAAAGATATAGAAATATTAAATGATGAAAAAGGTAGGCCATATGTTAATATTTTAAATAATAAGATACAAAATATAGAAGATATAGATATTAGCTTATCACATTGTAAAGAATATGCAATTGCTAATGTAGTTGTAATATTCAAATAAGTTATAGTAAAGGAAGAAAAAAGATGGAGTTTTTTGATTCACATTCACATTATAATGATGAAAAGTTTGATGAAGATAGAGAAGAGATAATAGAACAAACATATAATGATGGAATAACAAAATTTGTATGTGCAGGATATAATATTCCATCATCAAAATTTTCATTAGAATTAGCACAAAAGTATAATTATATATATTCAATAGTAGGAATTTCACCAAATGATATTCCACAAACTGAAGAAGAATTGTGGAAAAGTATAGAAGAAATTTCAAGTATTGCAGTTGAAAATAGAAATAATAAAATAGTTGCAATAGGAGAAATAGGATTAGATTATTATTGGAATACTGAAAATAAAGACTTGCAAAAACAAGCTTTTATAAAACAAATAGAATTGGCTAATAAATTAGAATTACCAATAGTAATCCATTCAAGAGATGCATTTATAGATACAATTGATATTATAAAAAATCATAAAGTAAATAAAACTGGAGTATTTCATTGTTGCCAACAAAATCAAGAATTAGTAAAACAGGCATTACAACTTGGCTATTATATATCATTTGCAGGACCAATCACATTTAAAAATTCAAAGAATGCTCCAGCAATAATTGATATGGTTCCTCTTGATAAGATGTTAATAGAAACAGATAGCCCATATTTATCACCAGAACCACATAGAGGACAGAGAAATGATTGCAGAAATGTTAAATATGTTGCTCAAAAAATTGCAGATTTAAAAGGAATCTCACTAGAAGAAATTGCAAAACAAACTTATGAAAATGCTATGAAAATTTTTGAAATAGAGAAATAAGGTTTATAGGCAAATCCAGAAAAACCTAAATACTATAATATAGGAAAAAATATGTATAACAATTGGGAAGAATTAGAAGAAGTAGTAAAACAATGTAGAAAATGTAGGCTATGTGAAACTAGAAAAAATGTAGTATTTGGAGTGGGAAATAGAGAAGCAGATATAATGTTTATAGGTGAAGGTCCTGGGGCAGATGAAGATGCACAAGGTGAACCATTTGTAGGAAAAGCAGGAAAGCTTATGAACATGGCATTTGATATGTTAGGAATAAAAAGAGAAGAAGTATATATTGCTAATATAGTAAAATGTAGGCCACCAAATAATAGAAATCCACAAGATGACGAGGCAGAAAATTGTTTAGATTATTTAAGAAATCAAGTAATCTTAGTAAAACCAAAAATAATTGTTTTATTAGGTAGTGTTGCATTAAAGAATGTATTAGGAAAAGAATATGGAATAACAGCTAGTAGAGGAAAATGGTTAGAAAGAAAAGGAATACTTTATATGCCAACATGGCATCCTGCAGCATTATTGAGAGATGAAAATAAAAAAATAGATTTTATTAAAGACTTAAAACAAGTTATAAAAAGATATAATGAAATATGCCAATAGATTGAATAAAAGGTCAGGTATATTGACTGAAATAGTATAAAAATATAAAATATTTATACGAAATTAGTTGAATGGAGTTACTTATAATGGAAGAAATAAAATCAAAAGCAAATTATTGTTTAAATTGTGTGACAAAACCTTGTTCTAATAAAGGTTGTCCATTAAATAATAATATACCAGGATTTATAAAAGCAATAAAAGAAGAAAATTATAAACAAGCATATGAGATATTGTCAGAAACAACAGTACTAGAATCTGTATGTGGAAGGATATGTCCACATACTAAGCAATGTCAGGGCTCATGTGTAAGAGGAATAAAAGGACAACCTGTTAGTATTGGAGAACTAGAAGCATTTGTAGGAGATATTGCAATAAAAGAAGGATATAAATTTGCAGAAATAAATAATGAAAATAAAAATAAAAAAATTGCAATTGTTGGTGGAGGTCCTGCTGGTTTAACAGCATCTGCATTCTTATTAAAAAAAGGATATTCTGTTACTATATTCGAAAAATATGATTATCTTGGAGGATTACTTGTTCATGGAATTCCAGAGTTTAGACTTCCAAAGAAGATTGTAAAAAATACAATTCAGAAAATACTAAATTTAGGATTACAAGTAGAATATAATAAAGAGCTTGGAAAGAATTTTACATTACAGGAGCTTGAAGATAAATTTGATGCAGTATTCTTAGCTTATGGTGCTAATATAACTACTAAAATGGGAGTAGACGGAGAGAATTTACAAGGAGTATTTGGAGGAAATCAACTTTTAGAAAAAAAGTTACATCCAAATTATCAAGGAAAAAAAGTTGCTGTAATAGGTGGCGGAAATGTAGCAATGGATTGTGCTAGAACAATAAAAAGATTAGGTGCAGAAGAAGTAGATGTTATATATAGAAGAGCAGAAGAACAAATGCCAGCAGAAGCAAAAGAAATAGAAGAGGCTAAACAAGAGGGAATAAAGTTTTTATTTCAGAATAATATTGTAAAAATTGTAGGAAATCAAAAAGTAGAAAAATTAGAATTAATTAAAACAGAATTAGTGCAAAAAGAAGGAGAAAAAAGAAAAGTTCCTATTAATATAGAAAATTCAAATTATTTAATTGATATAGACTATGTAATAATGGCATTAGGATCAATGCCTGAACAGTTTACAAACAATTTAGAACTCGATTTAGACAAGTATGGCTATATTATAGTGGATGAAAAAAATAGAACCTCAAAAGCTAAAATTTTCGCTGGAGGAGATATTGCTGGATGTAAAGGAACTGTTGCATGGGCTGCTAGGTCTGGAAGAGATGCGGCAAATTCAATAGATGAATATTTAAAAAATATATAAAAAATAAAGGACTAGAGTATTCTAGTCCTTTTCAAAAAAGATAGGGATATCTTTTTTGTGTAGAAAATTGATTATCTTTAGTATAATATCATATGTAAAACTTCATCTTTTGTGAAGTCATATGTAACTTAAAAATCATATGTATTTAAGTAATACTTTTGTAAATTAATATTCTTTGGTACTTTTATCTTTGGTATTTTAAAAATCTTTAGTAAAAGTTAAAAAATTTATCTTTTGTTTTTTGAATTTCTTTTGTGTATTAAAATCTTTTGTTAATTATGTATTTTATCTCCTGTTACGAAGTTAATGAATGCTCTAAACCAAGAACCAACTTTTGTAGGTTTTTTGATTGTTAGAGCTGTTTCAATGCCACCATTTTCAAGCACGTTAGATTTATGTTCTAATTGTGACATTTTTTCAGTATAATAGTCATCAAAGAAAGTATAATCATCAGTTCTTCCGATTAAATTTCCATAATGATCTAATTTTTTTCTGTAATTATCAAGTTCTTCTAAATTAGAAATATTTTTAAAAGCTTTATCAAAATAACCTTTTATAAGACTATCTTGAGCTTTTAAATATGTATCTGTAATTTTCTTTTTTAAAGTATCTTGTTTAGCTACTATTTTATCAACTTTATTACATCTCTCATCATAAGAATAAAATTTATTATTTAATCTTAAAATTTCTTCTTCAAGTTCTAAAATTTGATCACAACATAATTCAATTTCAGTAAATGTTTTACTTGAAGTAAGTTGGATAAAATAGTTTTTGAATTTATCATTACTTGTAAAAGTACTATCAAATAATATTTCATCACCAGTAAAGTAAGTCAATTGTTCAATCAAATTACATTCTAGTGGATAATATGATGGACTAATTGTTTCAAATGAAATTCCAAAATATTTTACAGCTTCTTTTTGGATTCCAATTACTTTTGATGTTAAGTATTGTACTGCTGCTTCATTTAACCCCATACCTGTAATTTTTAATGTATCAAAATTACATAAGCCCATACGAATTAAATTATTTCGTTTATCTTTAATTTCTTGAATATAATGTATACATTCATGAATTGCAAATTCTTCTAAATCTTCAATAGCAACTCTTTCATTAAAATAAATAGATGTATTTTTATAAAAGTAATTTGCTTCAGCCATACCTTCAGGCATTTCAGCACGATACATTGTTAATCTAGCAAGTTTCGCAAATAAATCTGATTCATTAAAACAAAGTTCTGGAAATGTTTCACAAAGCTTTGTTGCGATATTGTGAGCTATTCTATTAACTGTCATTGTATCTAATATGTCGACTACTTTTATTCCATCTTTTCTTAAGTCAGATTCAACGCTCATTGTATCCTCCAGTTCTTTATTTTGACATTTGTATAATAAATTCGTCAAATTAATTATACAATATTTTATATAAAAAGTGTATTACAATAATATTAAATTTATATTACAGAAATATTACAAAAGCTGAGTATAAAAATACTCAGCTTATATTAGTCTTGTTCAACTTCTTTAAAAATATCATCTTCAAAAAATTCTGTTATAGTAATTCCAAATCCTTCACAAATATGAAGTAATGTATCTAATTTTATTAATTCAGTTCTTTTACTCATAAATGCTGCAAGTGTAGATATTGGAACACCAGAAGCTTTAAATAATGCCCATAGACTCATTCCATTCTTCTTTTGATAAAATTTAATTCTTTCTCTAACTGCGTCTGATAAATACATTCTAATCACCTCTTAATTTAATATGATTGAGTATAGCAGTAATTTTGACAGAATTAGTCTATCCAAATAGACTAAAATGATACAAATTTCTTAAAATTATTGACTTTAAATATGTAATGAGATATTATATAAATAGTTTTAACAAAAGTAGAGGAGAGTACTATGGAAAAAGATTCAAGAAAAAATCAAAAAATTCATAAAAATGTAGGATTATTTAAAAGCACAATAGAAAGAAAAACAAGAATAAAAATTAGAGAAAAAGAGAATAGATTAGGAAGATCATTAACAAGAGAAGAAAAAGCAAAATTAAGACATAAAGTTACACATGATTTCCAAACACAGTTAGCTGTTAGAATTGGAGCAGTATCTTTAATTGGACTTACATTTTTTTCAGCAGGTAAGATGTTAAATGAAGGTTCAGGAAGAATAGAAGGAGTATCTCAAGAAAATGATAATTCTGTAACAATTCAAGCTAATAACTTTAGAGAAGGTCTTAAAGTTGTAGGATTAGGTGATGAAGGAATATTGATTGTACAAGATGAAAATGGACAAGATGTTCAAATTACAAATGAAAATGTAAAAAGTATAAAAGAACAAAATGATTTAATGGCACAAAGAGAAGCTCAAAGACAACAAATAAGGGATGATGTAAAAAATATTCATTCAGAAAATGATGCTTTAGAATATATGAAAAAATTATATAGAGAACAATATAAAATAAATAACGGAAGAGAAATTGCAGGTAACATACAAATTTATTTAAAAAATACCGATTTAAATCGAAGTACAATAGAAGAAATTATAGTAGAAAAAGCTAATGGTGAATTAATTGAATCTTGGAATGAAAAAAATAATGAAGATAATTCTGTAGGTCAAATAGGTGGTTTGTTAGTAGAAGTTGAACAATTAAGAAGGTATTATAGAGATAATTCACCAGATAGTTATTTGTCAAGAAAGGGCGGAGAAAAAGATCAGCTTGCAGATTTCTTGATAAGAGCTAAAGGACTAAATGAGGAACAAATTCAAAAATCAGAAGGTATGGAACCTGGGGAATAATAAAGAAATAAGACTTCATTTTGAAGTCTTATTTTTGTGATAATAAAATTAATCCTTTTTTTATTAAATCTTCAATAGATAAATTATCAATATCAAGATGTTCAAAAGCTTTTTCAATATCTTTTTTAGAATATCCTAAAACCATTAAACCAGAAATAGCTTCATTAATATTTTCACTATTATCTTTAAGTCTTTTAGAAGAATCTTTAAGTTTTTCTTCAAGTTGTTCTTCTTTTAGTTTATCTTTTAATTCAAGAATAATTCTTTGAGCAGATTTATTTCCTATTCCAGGAACTTTTGTAAGAACTTTTACATCATTTGAAATTACTGCAATTGCAAAATCAGAAGGTTCTATACAAGAAAGCATTACTAATGCACTTTTTGCTCCAACACCACTAACAGAAATAAGTAATTCAAACATTTTTAATTCTTCTTGAGTTTTAAAACCAAATATACTTATATCATCTTCTCTAACTTTTACATATGTAAATACTTTTATGATATTATGTAATTCTCCAATTGAATCAATATTATTTTGTGACATAAAAATTTTATAACCTAAGCCATTAATATCTATAACAATATATCCACTTGATTTCATTTCAAGAGATCCTTTTATATATGCGAACATAATTATATTTTCCTTTCATGTTAATTTATAGTAGGATTATATATCAAAATAAAAATAAAAGCAACAAGTCTACCTAATTCAGGTAGACTTGTTACTTCAGGTTAGAAACTGCTGGTCAAAATATCTTTCATTCCGAACATGGTTCCCTTAATGAGAATCTGGCGATCATGAGACCAATTAGGCGTCAAAATGGCCTCTTCATTTACAGGGAAGCCCGCAGTCCGAAGAATTTTGAGCATATCATGAGGTCCGGTACCACCATATCCTGCAGTTGCACAGAAGATGCGAAGTTCGAAAGGAAAGCCATCATATCTTCCACTGATAATAAGAGGATAGTCATCTTCCTTCATATTGTCAGGGTTTGGGAGACCTTCTCCCAAATTGTATTTGATGGTGTATCCATTAGGAGTAAAATGACCAGAGCGAAGAACATTGATTGCGATGTCACGAGCCATGTAGCTAGTGGCGGTAATAATGTTCATACTATCACACTTCATAAATAATAACCCTCCAAGAGTATTGGCGAAACATTATAATGTTTCTGAATGAAATTGCGTACATTTATAGTATATCATAATTAACATAAATTGTAAAGAAAAAATACACAAAAAAATGTTCGAAAAAGAGATTGACTTTTTTTGTTTATAGTTTTATAATTTACAAAGATTATATGAGAAAAGGAAAATAAAAAATGAATGAAAAAGAACCATTAGCATTTAGAATGAGACCAAAAACATTAGAAGAATATGTAGGACAAGAACATGTAATAGGTCCAGGAAAACTGTTATATAGAACAATAAAAGCAGATAGATTATCAAGTATCATATTATTTGGACCTCCAGGGTGTGGAAAAACATCATTAGCAAAAGTAATAAGTGAAACAACTAAATATAAGTTTTATAAAATAAATGCAGTAACAGCAGGAGTAGCAGATATAAAAAGAGTTGTAGAAGAAACAAGAAATTATATGATGAATCCAACTGGAAAAAGTATTTTGTTTATAGATGAAATTCATAGATTTAATAAATTACAACAAGATGCACTTTTGCCATATGTAGAAAATGGAACAATAATATTAATAGGAGCAACAACAGAAAATCCATATTTTGAAGTAAATAAAGCTTTAATTTCAAGGTCTATGGTAATAAAACTTAATCCATTAACAGAAGAAAATATTTACAAAATTTTAAAAAATGCACTTGAAAGAAAAGATGGACTTGGAGAATATTCGATAAAAATAGAAGACAGTACATTAAGAAAAATAGCAGACATATCAAATGGAGATGTAAGAACAGCATTAAATGGTTTAGAAATAGCAGTATTAACAACAAGTATGAGTTCAGATGGATATATACATATAACAGATGAAGTTATCAAAAATAGTATTCAAAACAGAAAAGCAATTTTTGATAAAAATGGAGATACACATTATGATAATATAAGTGCATTTATAAAATCAATGAGAGGATCTGACCCAGATGCAACATTATTATATTTAGCAAGAGCACTAAATGGAGGAGAAGATCCAGTATTTTTAGCAAGAAGAATAGTAATTTGTGCATCAGAAGATGTTGGACTAGCTGACCCACAAGCACTTGTTATTGCAACATCAGCAATGCAAGCTGTTAATATGATAGGAATGCCAGAAGCTAGAATAATACTTGCAGAAGCAGCTGTATATGTTGCAAATTGTAAAAAGTCAAATGCAACATATTTAGGAATTAACAAAGCATTAGAAGATGTTGCAAACTCAGATACTGGTGAAATACCAATGCACATTAGAAATGCACCAATAGAAAAAATGAGAGAATTAGGATATAATGAAGGATATTTATATCCACATGATTACCCAGGCCATTGGGTTGAACAACAATATTTACCAGATAAAATGTTAGGGACAAAATATTATATTAAAGATGAAAATATTAAATAAAATAATAAAATTTGGAAAAGATAGAAAAAAGAAAAATTTTCTATCTTTTATTTTGCATAGGTGAGATAAAAATAGAAATTTTTAATAAGAATTTTAGGGATAAAAATATGAATGAAAAAAATTTTAATATAAAAATTGCTGTTATTGGAGGCTTAGCAGGTATTATATGTGGCTTATTTGGAACTGGTGGTGGAATGATACTTGTTCCGGCATTTATTTATATGTTAGACATTGAACCAAAAAAAGCAAGAGCAACATCACTTTGTTGTATGTTAGCAATGGTAATTGCAAGTAGTTTTTTCTACTATAAAAATAATTATATAAATTGGAATTCAGGATTATTATGTGCAATAGGAGGAATATTTGGAGGATATATAGGTGCAATAATATTAAAAAAAGTACCAGATTATATTTTAAAAATTTTGTTTACAATTTTTATTTTATATTATGCATATAGAATGTTATTTGTTTTGTAAAATTGGAGGAAAGATATGTTACAAATATTAATTGGTGGTTTATCTGGAATATTTAGTGGAATAGGAATGGGTGGAGGTACAATTTTAATATTTTTACTCACAACATTTGCAGGATTAGAACAACATATTGCACAAGCAACAAATCTTATATATTTTATTCCAACAGCAATTTCAGCAATTATAGTAAATTATAGAAATAAAAATATTAATGCAAAATTGGCAATTTATGTTTCACTTTGTGGAATTATAGGTGCTATAATTGGTTCAATTATTTCAGTAAATATTGAAGTTGGAATATTAAGAAAATTATTTGGAATATTCTTGATTTTTATTGCAATTCATGAGATTTATACATTATGGAAAGAAGCAAAAAAAACGAAATTCAGCAAGCTCAAATAGATACATTAAAATATGAAAATACTTAAAAATAGAAAAGGCATGCCTTGACACTTAGAGTCAAATTTGTTATAACAATAAGAGGATTATTAATGAGAAAAGGAGCGTGCTAAATGAAACTACTAATAACAGAAAAGCCATCTGTAGCAATGGAATTTGCCAAAGCATTAAAGATAAATATGAACAGAAAAGATGGATACATAGAATCAGATGGTTGGATAATAACATGGTGTGTAGGTCATTTAGTAACAATGAGTTATCCAGAAGTATATGATGAAAAACTAAAGTTTTGGAGATTAGATACATTACCATTTATTCCAACAGAATGGAAATATGAAATAATACCAAATGTACAAAAACAATTTAATATAGTACAAAGATTATTACAAAGAGAAGATGTAGAAGAAATATATAATGCAGGTGACTCTGGAAGAGAAGGAGAATATATACAAAGATTAGTATATATGATGGCAAAACCAAATCCAAAAGCACAAATAAAAAGAGTATGGATAGATTCACAAACAGAAGAAGAAATAAAAAGAGGAATAAGAGAAGCAAAAAATCAAAGTGAATATGATAGTTTAGCAGACTCTGCATATTTAAGAGCAAAAGAAGATTATTTAATAGGAATAAATTTCTCAAGACTATTAACAATAATATATGGAAGAAGAGTAGCATCAAAAATAAATGAAGAAAAAATATCAATTTCAGTAGGAAGAGTAATGACATGTGTATTAGGAATGATAGTATCAAGAGAAAGAGAAATAAGAAACTTTGTAAAAACAAAATATTATAAAATAATAGGTGAATTTGGAAATACAGATGGATCATTTAAAGCAGAATGGAGAGTAAATGAAAAATCAAAGTTATTTGAATCTCCAAAATTATATAATGATAGTGGATTTAAAAAGGAAAATGAAGCAAAAGAATTTATTGCAAGTTTAGCAGGAAAAAAAGCAATAATATCAGAACTAAAGAAATCAAAACAAAAAGAAAATGCACCACTATTATTTAATTTAGCAGAAATTCAAAATGAATGTACAAAAAGATTCAAAATAAAACCAGATGAAACATTAGATGTGATTCAAAATTTATATGAGAAAAAATTAGTTACATATCCAAGAACAGATGCTAGAGTTTTATCAACAGCAGTTGCAAAAGAAATATCAAAAAATTTGAATGGATTAATGAGAGGATATAAAGACGAAGAAGTACAAAATTTATTAAAAAAAATGGTAGATGAAAAATATTCAACAAATTTAGTAAAAACCAAATATGTAAATGATAGCAAAATAACAGACCACTATGCAATAATTCCAACAGGACAAGGATATGAAAATTATGAAAAGTTGCCAGAATTGCATAAAAAGGTGTATAATACTATTGTAAAAAGATTTATTGCAATATTTTATCCACCAGCAGAATATAATAAAGTAAATGTTGTAGTTGACGTAGAAAACGAAACATTTATAGCAAGTGGAAAAGTTTGCATATCACAAGGATATTTAGAAGTTTTAAGACCTCAAAATAAGGCAAAGAAATCCACATCAAATGCACAAAATGTGGAAAACAATAGTGAAAGTTCAAAAGAAAGCGAAGATGGAATTGAAAATAATTTAGAAGTATTTAAAAGTTTAAAAAAAGGACAAGAAATACTTGTAAATAATTATGAAATAAAAGAAGCAGAAACAACACCACCTTCAAGATATAATTCAGGTTCATTAATTTTAGCAATGGAAAATGCAGGAAAGCTAATTGAAGATGAAGAATTAAGAGAACAAATAAAAGGTGCAGGAATTGGGACATCTGCAACAAGAGGAGAAATAATAAAAAAATTAGAAAAGATAAAATATATTGATATAAATTCAAAAACACAAATAGTAACTCCAACACAAAAAGGTGAAGCAATATATGATGTTGTGAATTTTTCTATGCCAGATATGTTAAATGCAAAACTTACAGCAAGTTGGGAAAAAGGGTTAGATTTAGTTGCTAAAAAAGAAATAAAGCCAGATGAATTTATGACAAAATTAGTAAATTATATCAATTCAAAATTTAATAAATTAATTGTAAAAAAATAGGAGAAAATAATGGTTGATGAATTTTATGTTATATTAAATAATGCTATGAAATTAGAAGATGGTAGTAATTTTGTTTTAAATGAAGAAGATTTTTATAAAGATTCTATAATGGTTAGAGATTTTTTGAAATCTATATATGATGGATATCCAGATATAAATAAAGAACAAGTTAAAAACATGATGGAAAATATTATTAATGAGATGATTGAAGAATCTGCTAAATGTCCAGCCTTTAGAAGTGATACATTAAAGAGAAATACGATGGAGACTCTTCTTAAAGATGAAAAATTAATGAATGAAACTTATAATGAAATTATTAAAGAAGAAAAAGAGAGTGGAAAAAGATTAAAATGTAAAGATAGTATTAGATATAGTGCTAATCCTCAAACTGCTCGAACACAACTTTTAGAAGATGCAATTGCATCTTCTAGAAGTTATTTGTCTAAATTTGATAAAGATTTAATTAATCAGACCAAAAGTATTAGTAAAAGTGAATTGATAAGAAGAATATTAGCTCGAACGGGAAAAACAAAAGAAAATAGACAAGGACTTCAATTTGATGTAGACTTTATTTATTCAAAAAATGAATTAGAAAGAGCAAAAATTTTAATAAAAAGAAACATGGATGAGATGGATAAAACTTTAAAACAAGGTTATATCGATGCTTTAATGATAATTGGAAAAAATTTGAATCTGTATGGTGTATTAAATGAGTATGTTCAAAGACAAAATGAACAAAGTAGAAGAATGGGATTTGATAATGTAATGCAAATTTCAAGTGATAGTGTATTTAATACTGAAAAACTGGAAAAAATGAGTTTGCATAAATTGGCAGCGCTATATGCATTTTGGACAAATAGATTTGTAAAAGTAGTATTATTAATGTATAAGTCTTATATTATAATGTATGAATTAGGTCTTGATACAAAAGATAAAATTGATGATGACAGAAATTTTAGAGAAGTATCAAAAGGAAAAATTAAAGCATTAGGGATAAAGTTTGCTTTTGTTTATTTACAAGCAAAAAAAATGTATGATGAAATGTATGAAAAGGCAATGAAAAGAGCAGATTTCAAAAAAAGTGAAGTAGTATGCCAAGATGAAGAAATAGCTGAAATTGCTAAGAAATTTGGAAAAAAATATAGAGAGTATTTTTCGAGTGTTGGAGGTTTAGAAGGTTTTGAAAATGATTTAAAAAAAGATATTACTCTATATTCTAGATTAGAAAATATTCGAGAATTCTCATATAAGCAAAAAGATAATTCTATATATTCATTAATGGATTTTTTAATTACTGAAAATGTTTCTAAAAATTGGGGAATAATAGATGAAAATAAAAAGTCAAGATATGTTTTAGTTGGAGCAGATATTCCTGGATTAAATATGCCACTAAGATTACATATAGACAGAAGTGAATTTTTAAAATTTATATATTCAAAACAAGGAAGTTCTATAATAAGATTATATGATGGAAAAGAAGATTTTATGTCTAATGGAAAAAATATAGGAACAAATTATCTATTTCCAATTACATATGAACAAGAGAAATCAATAATAAAAACAGCAGATAATACAAGAGAAACAGATTATAGAAGTGGTTTTATAAATCATTTGGCTTTTTTAGCAGATCCAAGAAGATATCCTAAACATCTTCAAAAGATGAAAAAAATAATAAAAAAAGGAAAAGAAAAAGTTGTTTATGAAGTTGTACCGAGATATATAGATTTGGAAGATGGAAAAAAATATATAAAAAATGAAAATGATGAGCTTGTTCTTTATTCAGAGGAACGGTAGATAGATAAATACAAGGAAGGAATCAGAAATGAATACAATATTAGGAGAATTAGGTAAAAATCCTAAATTTTGTGAGTACATAAAAACAATAGAAAGTAAAAAAAGCCCGATAGCCATATCGGGCTTAACAGACGTTGGAATGACACAAATGATATCTGCAACAAGAGAATTTGCAAAAAGACCAATCTTAGTAATAACATATAATGAAATTCAAGCACAAAAAATATTGAAAGATATAAAATATTTTACAGATAAAGTATATTATTTACCAAAAAAAGAAATAGTAACATATGATTATGTTGCAGAAAGCAAAGACTTACCATATGAAAGAATTGAAACATTAAATAAAATGCAAGAAATGAGAACAGGAGTAGTAATAACAACAATAGAAGCAGTTCTTCAAAAAATGATAAGTAAAAAAGCATTATATAAAAACACACTAAATTTTAAAGTTGGAGATTCAGAAAATCTTGAAACAATAAAACAAAAACTAGTAGAATTAGGATATGTAAGATGTGACTTAATAGAAGGAAGAGGACAATTTAGTGTTAGAGGTGGAATAGTTGATATTTCAGTTAATGAAAAAGAAGGAGTTAGACTTGAATTTTGGGGAGATGAAATAGACTCAATTAGATATTTTAATGTAGTAAGTCAACGTTCAACAGAAAATATTGATAAAATAACAATATATCCAGCACATGAATATATATTAGAATCAAATATAGAAGATGTAATAACAAATATAAGAAACACAATCTATTCAGAAAAATTACAAGAAACAATTGAACAAGATATAGAATTAATAAAAGCTGGTAATTATATAAGTAAAATTGATAGATATCTTAATTCATTTTATACAGAACAAGATACAATATTAGATTATATAACAGACAAATATTTATTATTTTTAGATGAGCAATCAAAAATAGAGCAAAGAACAATAAATGTAAACAAAGATAGTCAAAATATTATTCAATTATTAATAGATAAAGAAAAAATTGTACCTGAAGCATTAAAAAATATTTGTAATTTTAATCAATTTGAAGATAAATTAAACGGAAAGCAAATAATTTATATAGAAAAATTAGATAATGAAGTAAAAATACAAGCAGAAAAATATAAATGGATATATAAAGAAAGAAATTTCTCAAAAAGTGAAATTGAAATATTATTTAAAGAATTATTAAAAGCACAAGAAGAGAAAAAAAGAATATATATTTTAGCTGAAACGAAAGAAAAGGCAAAAAAGATATGTTCATTACTAAATGAAAAAGAGATAATAAACAAATATGAAGAAAACTTAAATCAAACAATAATAGTAAAAAATACAGAAAGCCTTGTAACAGTTAGTGTAGGAAAATTATCATCAGGATTTGAATGTTTTGATACAAATCAATTAGTAATAACATCACAAGAACTAATTGAAGGAGAAAAAAGAAAAACATATAAATCATCAGCATTTAAAGAAGGAGAAAAAGTAGTATATGCAGATTTAAAAATAGGAGATTATGTAGTTCATAAAAATTATGGAATAGGAATTTTTATAGGTGTAAATACTATTACTGCAGATGGAACAACAAAAGATTATATAAAACTTAAATATTATGGTGATGATGTATTATATGTTCCAACAAACCAATTAGATAGTGTAAGAAAATATGTTGGTGGAGATGAAGGCGGATTAAAAGTAAATAAACTTGGAACAAAAGAATGGTTAAATACTAAAGCAAAAGTAAAGAAAAATTTAAGACAAGTTGCAAAAGAATTAATAGAATTATATGCAAAAAGAGAAAAATCAAAAGGTTATGCTTTTCCAGCAGATACACCATGGCAAACTCAATTTGAAGATAGTTTCCCATATCAAGAAACAGATGATCAATTGCGTTGTATTGATGAAGTAAAAAAAGACATGGAAAATTCAAAACCAATGGATAGACTACTATGTGGAGATGTTGGATATGGAAAAACAGAAGTTGCAATTAGAGCAGCATTTAAAGCAGTAATGGGAGGAAAGCAGGTCGCATATTTAGCTCCAACAACAGTATTAGCTGAACAACAATATAAAGAATTCAAAGAAAGAATGACTAATTTTGGCATTAGAGTAGAAGTATTAAATAGATTTAAAACAAAAAAACAACAAACAGAAATTATTAATAAATTAAAATTAGGAGAAGTTGACATTGTAGTAGGAACACATAGAATATTAAGCAAAGATGTTGAATTTAAAGATTTAGGATTATTAATAATAGATGAGGAACACAGATTTGGAGTAAAAGATAAAGAAAAAATAAAACAATATAAAGCAACAATAGATGTATTAACAATGACTGCAACACCAATCCCAAGAACACTTCATATGTCAATTGTTGGTGTAAGAGATATGTCTGTAATATATGAGCCACCATATAACAGAAAGCCTGTTCAAACATATGTATTAGAATATGATCAAGAAGTTATAAAAGAAGCTATAACAAGAGAACTAGAAAGAAATGGTCAAGTATTTTATCTATTTAATAATGTGGAAAGAATAATTCAAAAAGCAGATGAAATATCAAATCTTGTACCAGAAGCAAAAGTTGTATATGCACATGGACAAATGACAGGACATGAAATTGAGAATATAATGGAAGAATTTATCGAAGGAAAGACAAATGTATTAGTATGTACAACAATATTAGAATCTGGAATAGATATTCCAAATGCAAATACAATAATTGTTGAAAATGCAGACAGAATGGGATTAGCACAATTATATCAGATAAGAGGAAGAGTAGGAAGATCTGATAGACAGGGATATGCTTATATCACATATAAAAGAGATAAATTATTATCAGAAATTGCAGATAAGAGATTAAAAGCAATAAAAGAATTTACAGAATTTGGTTCAGGATTTAAAATTGCAATGAGAGACTTAGAAATAAGAGGGGCAGGAAGTCTACTTGGAGAAATACAAAGTGGACATCTAGAACAAGTTGGATATGATACATATTGTAACTTATTAGATGAAGTAGTAAAAGAAATGCAAGGTGAAGAAGTAAAAACAGAAATAGATGTTCAAATAGATTTAGATGCGACATGTTATATTCCAGATGAATATATATCAGATTCAAGTCAAAAAATTGAAATATATCAAGATATTGCATTATGTAAAAATGAAGAAGATATACAAAATGTAATTGATGAAATGATTGATAGATTTGGAAATATGCCAAGTGAAATAGAAAATTTAATTGAAATTGCAAGAATAAAAATATTATGTAAGAAACTTAATATAAGTAAAGTTCAGGGAAAACGTAGTTTTGCAGTATTTACATTTGAATTAGGTGAATTTAACATAGATGTAAATGAATTAGCAAAAAATTATAGAAATAGAATAAAATTTTCACAAGGTTTAAAACCACAAATTACATATGTTCTACAAAATGCAACAGGAATGAAGATGTTAAAAGAAGTAGAAGAATTTTTGAAAACAATAGATGATTTTAAAATAAAAGAAAATAAATAATTTTTTAAGAAAGGAGAAAAAATGCAAACAATAACAAGTAAAGATAATGAATTAATAAAACATATTAGAAAATTAAAAGACAAAAAATATCGTGATGAAAGTAACGAATATGTTGTTGAAGGTGTAAAACTTGTTGAAGAAGCGGTAAAAGAAAATGCAAAAATAAAACAAATAATTGTATGTGAAGATACAACAAGAACATATGAAATTCCAACACATATAATGCTTGAAATTGCAAAATATGAATGTATATCTGTTTCGGATAAAATTTTTAATATAATAACACAGGTTACAAATCCACAAGGAATAATGGCTATAATAGAAAAAAATGCACAAAATGCAAAAATAGATTATACACAAGATATAATAGTTGTATTAGATGATGTACAAGATCCAGGAAATTTAGGAACAATTTTAAGAACAGTTGATAGTATTGGATTAAATCAAATTATAGTGTCAAAAGGAACTGCAGATGCTTTTAATTCTAAAGTTGTTCGTTCAACAATGGGAGCTATATTTAGAATAAAAATAATAGAAGTTGAAAATCTAGCACAGGCAATAAAAGAAATGAGAAAACATCATTTTAAATTAATGGTAACATCTTTACAAACAAAAAATAGTATTTATGATATAGATTTTAATAAAAAGATTATAGTTATTGGAAATGAAGCAAATGGAGTTTCAAAAGAAATTCAAGATATGGCAGATGAAAAAGCAAAAATTCCAATGTTGGGTAGAACTGAGAGCCTTAATGCATCCGTTGCAGCAGGTGTTGTTATGTATGAATATGTAAGACAAAAATTGAGTAAATAAACTAATTTGAAAGGAATGATTGGTATGAAAATTTATTATGTAAGACATGGACAAACAGATTTAAATTTATCACAAAAAATGCAAGGTGGAGGAACAGAAAAAGAATTAAATGAAACAGGTATAAGTCAGGCTTATAATACAAAAAAAGAACTTAAAAATGTAAAATATGATCTTGTAATTTGTTCTCCAATGAAAAGAGCGAAGCAAACAGCTGAAATAATAAATGAAGGAAGAGATATACCAATTATTACAGATGAGAGAATAAGAGAAAGAAAATTAGGTGACTATGAGGGAAGAGATGTAACAGAAGAAATGGAAAATAATATTTGGGATTATAAGTTAAATTATAACATTCCAAATGGAGAAAATTTACATGATTTTGAAAATAGAATTAATGAGTTTTTTGATGATATAAAAGAAAAATATTATGACAAAACTATTTTGATTGTAGCACATGGAGGAATTGCAAAAGTTATAAAATCACATCTTTATGGTATGCCAGAAAGTCAAAATTTAGCAGAAATTTCAATGAATAATTGTGAGATAATAGAATTTGAAATATAATTTATAAAAAAAATTTTTATACTTTGATGGTATGAAAGTTTTTTTTTTAGGAGATGTGGTATAATATTTATGGAGATGAAATTAATGAAAGAGTTATTAAAAGTTGTAGTGAAAAAGCTATTCATATTATCAATAATATTTAACACAATTTATTCATTAGCTGATTATGGAGAAGCTTATGTTTTATCATATTTTGGAACAAGTCCATTAACATTAGACAAAATAACCAAATTAACAATATGGATTTGTATTATAGATATAATAATGCTATTAGCAGGAAAAATAGCTTCATATATTGATAATGTAAATAATATAAAAACTCAAACGACAATTCAAAAATATTATTTTAATAAATTACAATCTATGACAATGGAACAAATATCTAATACACATACAGGATATATACATAAGCTAATAACTAATTTGTCATTTTATTTTTTTGAAATGACATGGCAATTTGAATCTAGTGTAATACCATTGATTATTGGCGGAATATCAATATTATTAATGGTATGCAGACAATCAGTAATAACAGGAATAATATGTATTATTGTTTCAATATTAGCGGTAATGTTAAAGTTCAAAATGATAAAAAATAAACAGGTATATCAAGAAAAAGCAAATGAAACAGAGTCAAAATATAATGCTACATTTGTAGATTTTATTCAAAATATTATAGCTGTTAGAAAATTAAATATAAGAGATTTTTGCAATAAAAAAATTAATGAAAATGCTGAAGAGTATTTAGAAGCAACAAAAGTTAATGTAAGTAAGAAAACAAATGCTAATGGAGTATTTACAGGATTAATAAACTTATTATATATAGTTGTTTTAATAAGTACTATAATAATGGTAAAAAATGGGCAAGATGGGTTACCATATTTGTTATTTTATATGTCAGCGCTAGGAAAATTGTATTGGAGTTTAAATAATATGGTTAGGCTATTAGATATGGGAGAAAGGTTTAAAACTTCTAAAAAGCAATTAGATGAATATTTTAAAAATATTAAAGAGATAGAGATACTTAAGAATTTTAACAATATAAAATTAGAAGATGTTAAATTTTCATATACTAAAGATTCAGCTCAAATAAAAATACCAGAATTTTATTTAGAAAAAGGTGACAAAATAAGTATAATGGGAGAGTCTGGTCAAGGAAAAACAACTATAATGAATATTTTGGCGGGATTATATCCATTAAATAATGGAAGGCTTCTAATAGATAATAAAGAAATAAAAGATGTTAGATTAGATTTAGTGTTTGTATCTCAAGAAGTAGATTTATTTGATTTGAGTGTTAGAGATAATTTATGTTTAGGAAAAGAAATTCCAGATAAGAAAATATTTGAATTATTAGAAGAAGCAGGATTAAAAGGATGGTATAATGAATTACCAAATGGATTAGATACAATTGTAGGAGAAAGGGGAATAAAATTATCAACAGGTCAAAAACAAAGACTAAATTTAATTAGAGGAATATTAATTGATAAAGAATTATATTTCTTTGATGAGCCAACATCAAATTTAGATATATTATCAGAAGAAAAAATAACGAATATGATTGAGAAATATTTAAAAGATAAAACATATGTGATAGTTACACATAGACAAAAATTAAAAAGTTTATGTAATAAACATTATATTTTTGAAAATCATGAAATGAGAGAAGAAACAGATGTAATAAACATTTTAAATTAAATATGGTAGAGCAGTTTTATACTGTTCTTTTTATTATGAATAAAAAGTAAAAAGATGAATAGAATTAAATATCAAAATTTGGAGGTAATTATGTTTTTGGTATTTAATAAAGAAAAAATTCAAACATATATAGTATCTGTGTTAACAGTAGCTGTATTAATAACAATTGCAAATGTAAGAAAAGTTGAAACAATTCAAACATCATCACAAGAAAAAGAATTGCCAATTTATAATGTTCAAACAGATGAAAAAAAGGTTGCATTTACAATGAATTGTGCTTGGAATGCAGATGATATTGATAAAATATTAGAAACATTACAAAAAAATAATGTAAAAATTACATTTTTTTTGGTAGGAGAATGGGTAGATAAATATCCAGAGGCAGTAAAAAAGATTGCAGAAGCGGGTCATGAAATTGGAACACATAGTAATACACATCCACATGTAAATAAATTATCAGCAGAAAAAAATTTAGAAGAAATAAAATTAAGTGTGAATAAAATTGAAAAGATAACAAATAAAAAAGTAGAATTATATAGACCACCTTATGGAGAGTATAATGATATAGTAATAAAAACAGCAAAAAATAATGGATATTATCCAATTCAATGGAACTTAGATACATTAGATTATAAAGGATTAACTGGTGATGATATGTGGAAAAGAATAAGAAACAAAATATCAAATGGTAGTATAATATTAAGTCATAATGGAACCAAAAATACTGCAGATAGTTTAGATGGATTAATAAAAAATATTAAATCACAAGGATTTGAATTATTAACAGTATCAGAATTGATATATAAAGATAATTATGTAATTGATAATAATGGAATGCAAATAAAGACAAATATCTAAAAATAAGAATACTAATATTTTTATTGGGTAAAATATGCATATAAATGGAAAAAGGAGAAGATACATGCCATTAATTGGAATTGTTGCTAGAAAAAAAGATATTAAAGACATAAAAAGAAAACTAGGAGAAAATTATGAGCTAATTGAATTAAACAGCGAAAGTATAAAGAATTTAAAAAATATAAAATTTGATGAGATAATTTATAACAAAGACATAAATTTAACAGAAGAAGAATACAAATTTATGAGAGAAATAATAAATAAGACCAAATATATTCTGATAAATTCTGATGAAAAAATAAAAATACCTGAAAATATACTAATAAAAATTATAACATTTGGATTTAATTCAAAATCAACAATAATGATATCAAGTGTAAAAGAAAACTATATAATAATTAGTGTACAAAGAGAAATAGAAAAATTAAATGGAGATATAATAGAAAATCAAGAGAAAAAAATAGAAATAGAACAAAATAAAAAGTCATCAATATATAATGAAATTATAAATTTTTTAATAAAAGAGCTATAAAATAGTCCATAATTTATAAAAAACTGTCAAAAATGCCTAAAAATGAATAAAAATTCAAAAAAAATTTCAAAACATTAACTTTTTATGTAGACAAAACCAAAAATGTGTAGTATAATAAGAAATGTAGAAAATTTTAAAATAAAAAAACGCAAGATGGTAATTTACAATTGATAAAATAAAAAAAGATAGGGAGGAAATAAAATTGGATACAAATTATTTAGAAAACAACTACTTAACATTAGTAGGAAAGGTTACAGGCGAAAAAGAATTTAGCCATGAAATTTATGGGGAGAAATTTTATAGATTTTCATTATCTATAGCACGTTTAAGTGGAAACGCAGACATTATTCCAATAACAATTTCAGAAAGACTAATAACAGATGAGACATTAACAGAAGGAAAGAAATTATTAATAAAAGGACAATTTAGATCATACAACAGCTTTGAAAATGAAAGAAACAAATTAATCTTAACAGTTTTTGCTAAAGATGTTCAAGAATTACCAGAAAACGAAGAACAAGAAGTTGAAGTTGAAGGCGAAGATGGAGAAATAGCAAAAAAAGAAGAAATGACAAACGAAGTAGTACTTATCGGATTTGTTTGTAAAAAACCTATTTACAGACAAACACCATTTGGAAGAGAAATTGCAGATTTATTATTAGCAGTAAACAGAGCATATAATAAATCAGATTATATTCCAACAATTGCTTGGGGAAGAAATGCAAGATTTTGCCAAAACATAGAAGTGGGAACACAAGTAAAAATTATAGGTAGAGTTCAATCAAGACAATATGAAAAGAAACATGAAGATGGAACAGTTGAAACAAAAACTGCATATGAAGTTTCTGTATGTAGCTTAGAAGTAATAAATGAAGAAGGAAATGAAAACAAAGAAGAAACAGAAAATCAAGAAGCTGTTTAATATATATATTTAAAGAACTATAATATAAAAATTATAGTTCTTTTTTTATTACATAAAATCTTGTAATCTCCACCAAATTATGATATATTATAGGCATTAAAAATAGATAATAATAAGCAAAATAAAAAATTGAAAGGATGTTATATATGAGTAGAGGAAGAAGATATGAAACTGAAGGTAAGTTAAATTACCAAAAAGTATTTGCTGTAATTATTGCAATCATTGTAATAGCAATGGTAGTAATGATAATAAAAAACGTATTTGCACAAAGAGAAAAACTAAATAAAGAATATGAATACTTTACAGCATTTTCAGCAGATAAATGGGGAGTAATAAATCAAGATGGAGAAACAGTAATAAATCCATCATATCAAGAAATGATAGTAATACCAGACAAAACAAAAGATGTATTCATATGTACATATGATATAAACGAAGAAGATGGAACATATAAAACGAAAGTATTAAACAGAAAAAATGAAGAAATATTTACACAATATGATCAAATCCAAGTACTAGAAAATATAGATGAGAATGATAATATATGGTATGAAAAAAATGTACTAAAAGTAATGCAAAATGGAAAATATGGATTAATTGATTTAAATGGTAAAAAATTATTAGACTGTGAATATGATGAAATTAGTGCAATGAAAGGAATAGAAAACAGTTTATTAATAAGAAAAGATGGATATGTAGGACTTGCAAATAATGCCGGAACAATTTTAATAGATGTAAAATATTCTGATATAAAAAATCTAGGAACAACATACAAAGAAGGATATATAACAACAGATGAAAATGGAAAATGTGGAATAGTAAGCACAACAAAAATACAAATATTAGAAAACAAATATAATGAAATAAAACAAGTGTATTTAGGTGATAACTACTATGTTGTAGAAGACGGAGAAGAAAAAATAATTAATCAAGCAGGAGAAACATTAATTGATAAAGGATTTGATGATATAAAATCAAGTACAAAAAGAGGAATTATATTTACTCAAAAAGATTTATATGGAGAAATGACAACATCTGGAGATATATTAATAGAAGCAAAATATAAAGATTTAAAAGAAGCAAAAGAAGGAATTTATATAGCAAAAAAAGATGAAAAATATGGAATTATAGATGAAAAAGAAGAAGAAAAAGTTCCATTTGAATATACAGGAATTATTTATAATGAAAAAGCAAATTTATTTTTAGCAGAAGACGAAAATTATAAAACAACAATAATTAATGATAAATATGAAAAAAAATTAAATGGAGTTCTAGTAGAACTAAATGTAAATGATAAGTATCTAAGAATGAGAGTTGATAGTGATTATAAGTATTACAATTTGAATTTAGAAGAAATTACAAGTCAAGAAGCATTACCAAACAATACATTATTTTTGAAAAAAGAAAATGGAAAATATGGATATGTAGACAAAAAAGGAAATGTTATAGTAGACTATATTTATGATGACGCAACAGAACAAAATTCTTATGGCTTTGTTTCAGTAAAAAAAGATGGATTATGGGGATCAATAGACAAAAACGGAAAAACAATAATAGAACCAAAATATAATTTAGAAAATAATTTAAAAATTGACTTTATAGGAAAATGGTATTTAGGAGAAGAAATAGGAGTAAATTATTATTGTGATAAATAATAATTTAGAAAGAGGGAACAAAAGATGGAGTTAAAAACGAAATACGAATATACATATTTTATTTATCCTTATGTTATAAAAGAAAGTAAATATTTAAAATATTTAATGAAATTATTAAAAGATAAAAATTGTGAATTAAGAATATTTAGAAAAGATAAAGATATGGACATATATTCATTTTTCTCACATAGAACTAGAGAGTATATGTTTGGAACATTTAATTATAGTAAAAATAAGATTAAACAATTAGAAGAATTGCCACTTGAAACAAAAGCGGCAATTCTTGCAAGAAATGGTTGTACAATGTTTGAATATACAATACCAAGAGATATTCAAGGAAAAGTACAAGAGAAAAATGGTATATTTTTTAAAATACCAAAAGTTGAAATTATATGTTTTAATACAGGAATTTGTTTTTTATGTGTAAAAACAAATATAGAGGATAGTGACAAATTTTCAGATTTATTAAATTTTAACTATAAATTTAGAGATATAAATCAAGAATTCTCTAACATGAAAAATTATGACAAAATTAGAATTCAAACAGATTGCTTCAGTGATGTAATGTATTTTAAAGAGTTTGTAGAAAAAATAACAGGACCAGTCACAGAATCAATGAAACTAGACATAGATACAGAAAGAGCATTAACATATTCATATGCATGTATTGACGAAAATGGTTGGAACAATATGAATGATTTTGATAAAATAAAAGATCAATATTTTAAATTTTTAAATATATTACCAAATGATAATAGTGTAAATTATTCAAAAGAAGAAATGAAAATAATTTCAAGATGGAAATATGCAAAATTAGGTGTAACAAAACAAAGTGTAACATTATTTTCATCAAGTTGTGATATAAACAATTATACAATATTTCCAAGTGATTTTGAAGAACAATACTTTTACACATATATATTAGCAATATATACAAAATTGTATTTAAAAAAGATAAATTTGAAATTTAGACAAGGAATAAATATAAACAAAACAAGAAAAGAATTCATAAGATTTACAAAAAAATTATGGATAAATGAAGTTACAGATGATGACACTGGTTCGATTTTTTATCAACATTTAAAAGATATTTTAGAGCTAGATAATATATATTTTGATACAAAAAATAAATTTGATATTTTATACAAAGAAATGAATATAGAAAAAAATACAAATAATAATATTTTAGTAGTAATGTTACTATTTGCAAGTTTTATAATTAATATTATTAATATAATATATTTGTTAAAAAAATAAGATAATATATCACAAAATGTAAGAAAATTTTTTGTATTTGTCTACAAGAAAAGACAAAAAACACATAAGACAAGTATTAAAATGTTACATGAGGTGTTAAAGGATGTTAAAAGATAATAAAGAATTAATAAAAAATCTATTTAGTGTTAAAAATATTATAATATATGTATTAGCATTTATGGTATCTATGGTAGGAATGGGACAAGATGTATCACCATTTAGTATTGCAATGGTTGGAGCTTGTTTAGCAAGTAAAGTTCCAGCAATAGTAGTATTAATTGTTGGATTAATAGGCAATATTTTTGGAGTTGGAACAATTGGAGCTTTAAATTATATATTAATAATTTTGATGCTATTAATAACAATGTGCATAAAGCCACCAAAGGAAAATGATGAATATAAAGATGAACAAATGCAAATTTCCAAACATATATTTTTTAGTATTATTTTAGTTATGGTTGCAAAACTCATACTAACTAAATTTACAATAGGGGATTTATTATTACACATAACTTTAGCTGTACTTTCTGTTATATTTTATAAAATTTTTGTAAATTCTTTAGTAGTAATTCAAGAAATTACTGATAGAAGGGCATTTTCAATTGAAGAAATTATAGGAGCAAGTCTTTTAGTATCAATAGCATGCTCTGCATTTGGAAATTTATCAATATTTGGATTATCTATAAGAAATATATTAAGTATATTTATGGTATTGCTACTTGGATGGAGAAATGGTGTACTAATAGGAACAACAGCAGGAGTTACAATTGGAGTTACATTAGGAATTATTGCTCAAAATGATCCAATAATAGTGGCTGAATATGCTGTTGCGGGAATGATAGCAGGATTATTTAATAAATATGGAAAAATTGGTGTAGTTGCAGGATTTGTAATAGGAAATGGAATTTTAATATATGTTGCAAAAGGTGATACAAGCAATTTTGCAATGTTTAAAGAAATTTTAGTTGCAGCAATTGGATTATTAGCAGTTCCAAATTGGGTTGGAATAGATATAGAAGAATTAAATCCAAAAGAAAATTATTTCCCATCATTTAAAAATAATAGATTATCACAAGGTGAAGAAACAGTTAATCAATTAAATATGGTCTCTGAAACAATTAAAGACATTGCAGATACTTACGAACTAGATAGTACAGCAGAAGAAGCAAAAAAGAAAAACAAAAATACATTTATAACAGAATTATTAAATAATTTAGATGGATTAGAAGATAATCTGTTATATGATGATATATCAAATACAAAAAATGGAATTGTAGATGAAATATTTGAAGTTTTAATTGATAAACAAGAAATGACAGCTAAAGATTTAATAAATGTATTTGCAAAATTTGATAATTATATAGTTACACTAGATAATAAAAAAATAAAAAAAGAAATAGAACAAATAGTAAAAGCAATTAATTTTGCATATAAAACGAGTAAAAAAGATTTTATTTGGGAAGAAAAAGTAAAATCAAATAAAAAAAATGTACAAGCACAATTAGATGGAGTTTCAAAAGCAATTTCTAGTATTGCTGTGAAAATAGAAAAAGAAAATAATACTAAAGATACATATATTGACCAAAAAAAGAAAATTATAGATATGCTAGAAATTAAAGGCATTTTTGTTGAAAATTTAGAAATTACTACAAAAGAAAAAAGAACATATATTGAATTATATTTAACAGAAGATAGCAAAATTAGTGAAAATAAAGATATTGAAAAAATTCAAGCAGTATTAGAGAAAAATTTAGATGAAAAATTAATGATTAATGAAGTAAAAACCAAAAGATTAAATAAACAAGGAAAAAGAGTATTTTGCTATATGTCATCAGATAAATATTTATTGCAAATAGGACAAGACTCAAAAATAAAAAATGGTAGTCCTGTTTCAGGAGATAGCATATTACAAATTAGATTAAATGATGGAAAATATCTTATGGCAATAAGTGATGGAATGGGGTCAGGACCTGAAGCAAGAAAAAGTAGCCAAATAGCAATAAAAATGCTAGAAAGATTATTAATGTCTGGATTTGATAAAAACACATCAATAGATTTAATAAATACAACAATAATGAATGCAAATGAGGAAATATTTGCAACATTAGACATTATGATAATAGATTTATTTAATGGAAAAGTAGAATTTATAAAAAATGGGGCATGTCCAACATATGTAAAAAATGGTAATAGTGTTCATATAATAAAATCATTAAGCTTACCAGCAGGAATATTGAAAGATATTAATTTAACTACATATGATAAAGATATAGAAAATCAAGATATTTTTGTAATGTGTAGTGATGGAATTCTTGATGCAAATGTTGAATATAAAAATAAGGAATTATGGGTTAAATATTTGTTAGAGGATATAGAAACAACAAGTGTACAAAAAATAGCTGATTTAATTTTAAATGAGGCTGTTGATAATAGTTATGGTGTTACAAAAGATGATATGAGTTTAATTGTATGTAAATTAATATTAAATAAAAATTAAAGAGAAAGAACTTAAAGAAAGAAACTTATTTTGAGTGAACGTTAAAAAGAGTTTTTTCTCTTTTTTGTATGATAAAATTATAAATCATGAATTACAAAAAGTGACAAAAAGTGACAAAAAGTGACAAAATATGACTTAAAATGTAGTCATAAAAGATAAAAAAAGATTTTTTTCTATTTACAATATAAATTTATTTAGTTATAATAAAATAAATAATGATTGAAAAGGGGGGAGAAAATGAATAAAAAAATTAAATTTGTTTTGATTATTTTTATTATAATTGTTGTTATGTTGTTAGGAATAATCTTTTTTAGGTATAATATTTTAAAAGATATTTTAACAAGATATAATAAAAGTATAAGTGATATAAATTATTACTATTCATATGAAAATGAAGATTATACAAATTCAGTTTGGAGAAAAGGGGATTTAATTTTACAAGAGTCTTATTTGAAGAGTGATAATTCTAAAGTCATAACATGGAGAGATAGAACAACTAATGAAGGATATAAATTATTTGAAAAATCAAAAGTTTATTCAACAGATGCAAGTGGAATTAATGAAGCTCCTGTAAATAGTATTATATTAGAAAACAACAAATTAATTGAATTAGCATTAAATTTTAATTGCAAAATAACTTCAAAAAAATATGATAATACAATGTGTTGGCATATAAAATTAAATAATAGTGAGGCATATATAGATAAAGAAACAGGAATATCATTATATATAAAGAATGAAAATGAAGAAGGAAAAAATCAATATGAAGCGAATTCAGTTAATGATATAGATGTACAAAAGCCAGATATTTCAGAATATACAAAACAGTAACAATAAAGTAAGGGAAAGATAATGTATCTTTCCCTTTTTATAGTAATTCTAGCTGGCTATTAAAATTTAGTTTCTACTCTTTATGAAAGCTCCTGCTGTGAATTTATCGTTGGAACCATCCCATCGATAGATATAAAATTCATGAGTTCCTTGTTCTGCCACATGTAAATTAAAATAATTTTTAGAACCATCTCCCTTTACAGCAGAAAGAACATAAGACTTACCTGATGGAGTATTCCAGGCAACATAATAAGTTTGATTCATATCTTCTTTCGTAGAAGATACGACTTGTACGTATACGTCTACTGCTCGATTTGTTTCGCGCATATTAATATAGAGATGTCCATCCCCATGAAAATAGCCGGAATCACTGCCACCGGCAGTAGAAGCTTTTGCAGAATAAACATTTTCGCTAGAAATGTTTTCTTTATCTTTTGGAACATTTGTAGCAAAGGCATTTACCGAAAAAACGAATGTTAAAGAAAACGCAATAAGTAGAGATAAGATTTTTTTCATAATAAACTCCTTTTTCATGATGCTAGAATTACTATATTACTAAAATAATAGATTAATAATCATATTATTTTGTAACCAAAAAATTTAAATTTATTGTAATAGAAAAACAAATAAAAGTCAACATTTTTTTACATTTATCTTAAAAAAAGTAAAATAATACATTATTTTACATAAAAGTAAAATATTATTTGTTGTGATAAATTTCACAGAAAATTCACTTGAAACTAAAAAAAGAATATGATATAATAACAACTGATGGTGCATTATTCTAGTCGTGTCAGTTATTATGAGGGTGGGGCTAAAAATCCACTAAAGGGCATACATGAAGCTTCTTGTTTGTGCGCGAAATGCCAGTTTTGTGTGTTTTCAGGAAGGTAAGAGGCACGGGTAATATATAATGGCATATATAGAATCCCCTGTTTCGTTGAGGCTTAGAAATCATTTAAGTAAACCTATGGTGAGTGCCAAGACACAAAATACATAGAGTAGCCTGTCTTGAGTGAGGGTATTGGGATTAAGTAACATTTATGAAATTACACTTGCAAAAGAGACTAGTAATAATATTAGACATGTCAAGGAAAACTTCTAGAATGTTTGCTTCAGGCAAGAAGCATAGAAATCTGAGGATTAAGGTACGGATTTAAGTGGTGATCTAGTGTTCACTGCAATATGTGAATGTTCTTTTAAATGGAAACAGCTATGTAGTAATACATAGTAAAGAATAGAGAAATTCAACTAGACCTAAACCGTAAAATTTACTTAGGTTTTACCATCTTCACCTTTTTTATAAAAACAATTATTAAGGAGAATGAAAAAAATAAAAAATGAGTAAAAATTCAAAAGGAAAAGATCACTCGAAGCTCAAGTGGTTTATAGAAGTATTTATAATAACATTTGTGTTATCAATATGTTTTTCATATGTATCAACAAATGGAGTATCTAACTTAAATTTAGGAGCATCAATATTTATATTAATATTAGTTATTGCAATAGGAATAGGATTTGATATAATAGGAGTTGCAGTAACAGTTGCTAATGAAGAAGAGTTTCATGCAAAAGCAACAAAAAAAGTAAAAGGTGCAAAAACATCTATTAAATTAATAAAAAATTCAGCAAGAGTTGCAAATATATGTGCAGACGTAATAGGAGATATATGTGGAGTACTAAGTGGAGCTATAAGTGCAATGATTGCATCAAAAATAACAGAAAAATTTGGAGTGAACTTACAATTTGTAATAAGTGCTATGGTTGCATCATTAACAGTAGGTGGAAAAGCCTTGGGAAAAGAAGTTGCAAATAATAATTCAACACCAATTGTACATTTTGTTGGAACATTTTTAAATAAATTTCATAAATAAAGAATAATTACAAAAGACAAGTATATATTTTAGAAAGAGCCTTTTTACAAAGGCTTTTATGATTTATAAAAAAGTAAATATTAGCTTAACAAGATATAATTATATTTTGTGGCTTATTATACCCCTAAGAGGTGCAAAAATATGATTAAAATAGTTGAACTTACGAAAGATAATGAAGAAAAATATCTAGACCAAATAGTAGAACTAGAGCAAATAAGTCTAGAAGCAATGAAGAAAGAAGGAAGAGAAGGTCAATTATTTGACACAGGAAGAGAAGGAATATCAGAATATGTACATTCAAATGAAAATTCAGTAATTGTTGCAACAGATGAAAATGATAAAGTTGAAGCTGCAACATATGTAACACAAGGACAAAGTCCATTTACATATAATGATATTACGAAATATTTTAAATATGGTGAAAAATATAAGCAATATGTAAAATCACAATATTTATCAGATAGAGATTACAAGAAAGATTTAAGAAATATTTATATTATAAAAATAAAAGCATTTGAATATGCAAAAAGAAGAATATTAAGACAATCTGGAAGAAGTACAGAGAATTCTTTATATGGATATTTACAACAAGAATTAGAGCAAAATGAATATCATGAAAAAAGTGAACTAAGAGAAAATCTTAATAGATATATGTCAGAATATATTATACAAAATTATGGAAAAGAAATTGCAAAAAAATATGAAATGTTTTACTGGATAACACTTGAAGATATTGAAGCAGAGTTTGGAAAAAGGAATGGAGAAGAAAGTTCTGAAATTCAAGACTATGAAACTTTTATGGAAGAAGAAAAAGAATATGCAGAATTAATGCATAAGGGAAAATTAAAAATTCATGAAGAGCCAGAATTTGATGAAACACAATATTATACAGCAAATACAGGAAATGCAGTAGAATTAGATACATATTTAACAAATCCGCATAATAGAAGTGTTGGATTAGCAAGAATAATATTATACAATGGAATTCAAAAACATATAGAACAATTTTTTAAGAATCCACAAAATAAAGAAATATTTTTATGCTCAACATTACATAGAGATAATTTATCATCAAAATATGTCTCAGAATTTTTTGGATTAAAAGATAGTTTATATGTAAATCGTAGACAAGGAAGAGATAGAGAAGTACATATATGTAGAATTCCAAGAGAGAAGGCAATGGAATATTTAACAGACATGTATGATAAAATTGCAGTTCTTTATGGATATAATCCAAATAACAAAAATATACCAGCTTCAAGACAATTGCAAATTTTACAAGAACAATTAGAATATGAAGAAAAAGAAAAAAAGAGATTGGTTAAAGCCAAAACAATTGATGGTAAATTAAAAGGAATAAATCATAAATTTATTCCTGAAAAAGAAAGAAAAGTATTAAGGTTAAAACAAAGAATTCAAAAAGTTGAAAATAGTCAGCAAGGACTACAACAATAAAATGTACATAGGAAAGGATTGAAGAAAAATGAAAGATAGTAAATATATATGGCCAATTAAGCCAAAATACAAAGTGGCAGAACATGATAAATGGGGAATAAGAAAAAATCATTATGTGTTATTTAAAGAGAGAGCACATTCAGGGTTTGATATAACAGCAGATATAGGAACAGAAGTACATCCTATAACTTCTGGAACAGTATTGTTAGCAGAATTTGATGGAACAACCACAGAAGGTTTTGATGCATTTAATGATGGATATGGAAATAAAGTTGAAATATTAAATGATGATGGTAGAAGAGTTGTATATGGACATTTAAGAGAAATTTTAGTAAAGCCAGGAGATAAAGTAACAACAACTGATATAATAGGAAAAACAGGTTCAAGTGGTGGTTCAAGAGTGCCACATCTTCATTTGGAAATAAGAAAATCTAATACAGAAGAAACAGGATTAGCATATACAATAGATCCATTAGAATTATTACCAGATATTGATTTAAACAGTTTAACAGAAGAGTTTACATTAGAACCATATGCATCTTTATGGAGAAAACTTACATCTGACAAACCATGGGAGTTTTCAAAGGAAGATATTCCATATGCAGATGATAAAAATTATATAAGATAGATAAAAAATATATATGTGAAAGAATTGGAAACTACCACCAATTCTTTTTTCTCTTAAGTAATAAATACTTGCTTATTTTCTTGATTTAATGTAAAATAGAACAAGATGGAGGAGATGCAGGCAAAGGTAAAAATAAAAACAAAAGAAAAGCCAGCATAATGAAGTATGAAAAATTATTATGAAATATTAGAGGTAGATAAAAATGCTTCAGAAGAAGTAATCGAAAAAGCATATAAAACACTTGCAAAAAAATATCATCCAGACTTACAAAATAATAGTAATTGCCAAGATAAAATGCGCCAAATAAATGAAGCTTATGAAATATTATCAAATGATTTTAAAAGAAGAGAATACGACGAAAAAATAAAGAGACAAAGTGTATCTATAGAAGAATATAATAGAATAATTCAAGAAAATAATAGACTAAAAAAAGATTTAAAAAGAGTAGTTAATCAAAGAGAAATGAGCCAAAATCAGGGACGATTAGAAGAAATGTCTATTATGCAAAGATATTATGAACAAATAAAAAAGGCTACAAAACAGCCACAAATGAGATATGAAAGAAAAAAAACAAAGATTTCACTTGAAAAAATAAAGAAAATTGTAATATATATTGCGATTTTGATTGGGATTGGACTTGTACTAGCAATAGTACCATTTACAAGAAAGTTTTTTATAAATTTATATAATAATAATGTTATAATAAAACTTTTAGTAGATACTATAGTTGAAACATTTTCAAGAGGTTTTTAAATTAAAAATAATTTATTTTATGAAAGGAATATATAAATGAAGGCATTAATAACAGGAGCTTCTTCAGGAATGGGAAGAGATATGGCAAAAATATTAAGCCAAAAGGGATATGACTTGATATTAGTTGCAAGAGATGAAAAAAAACTAGAAGAAGTAAAAAAACAATTAAAAACAGAAACAAAAATTGTTGTTATGGATATATCAAAAGAAGAGAATTGTAAAAAAATATATGAAGAAAATAAGGATATAGATATATTAATAAATAATGCTGGATTTGGAGATTGTGGACATTTTGAAGAAACAAGTTTAGATAAAGATATTCAGATGATTCATACAAATATAATAGCATATCATATTTTAACAAAATTATATTTAAAAGAAATGATAAAAAAAGATAGTGGAAAAATATTAAATGTAGCATCAATTGCTGGATTTATGCCAGGACCACTTATGACAACATATTATTCAACAAAAAATTATGTAGTAAGATTTTCAGAATCAATTAGAGAAGAACTAAGAAGAAAAAAATCAAAAGTACAAATTAGTATTTTGTGCCCAGGACCAGTAGATACAAACTTTAATAAAGTTGCAGATGTTGAATTTGCATTAAAAGGTTTGAGTAGTGAATATGTTGCGAAATATGCTATAAATAAATTTTTTAAAGGAAAATTTTATATTGTTCCAGGTTGGAAAATAAAATTAGCAAGAATTGGAGCAAAATTAGCACCTGCTAGTTTTGTTGCTAAAATTTCTTATAATATGCAAAAGAGAAAAATTAGATAATTAGAGAGTTAAATAATTGTATATTAAAGAAAGAATGTGATAAAAGATGCAAAATAATGAAGAGAGAATTGAAAAAATAATAAAACATCATTTACCAAGATGGAATGAATTACCAGAAATTGATTTATATTTAGATCAAGTAGTAAATTATCTAGAAAAATATTTAGGAATATTGAGTTCAAATGATGATGATAAAATAATAACTAAAACAATGATAAATAATTATGTCAAACAAGGAATAATGCCAGCACCTGAAAAGAAAAAGTATGGCAAAACACATATTGCATATTTAATGGTAATATGTATTTTAAAACAAGTATATAGCATAGGAGATATTGGAAAATTAATATCTGAAACAACAAGGTATTTTGAGTTAAGTAAAGCATATAATAGATTTTGTGCAAATTTGGAAATATCAATAAAAAATGTATTTGTACGTAAAGAGTTTCCACATATAGGCAGAATGACAGAAGAACAATATTTATTAAAAAATGTTGTACAAGCAGTTGCAGATAAATTATATGTAGAAACAAAATTTTTAAGTGAAGTAAAAGAAAAAGAGGAAACAAAATGAAAGAATATATAGTTAGCCAAGAAGAAAAAGGAAAACGTTTAGATACATATATACCAAGTGTTGATACAGATATAACTAGAACATCTGCACAAAGATTAATTGAAGATGGAAATATATTAGTTAATGGAAAAAATGCAAAAGTATCATATAAAATTCAAGAAAATGATAAAATATCAGTTGAAATACCAGAACCAAAACAAATAGAACTAAAAGCACAAAATATCCCAATTGAAATTATATATGAAGATAGTGATATTATAGTTGTAAATAAGCCTAAAGGAATGGTGGTACATCCCGCAAATGGTAATCCAGATGGAACATTAGTAAATGTTATTATGGCAATATGTAAAGATAGTTTGTCTGGAATTGGTGGAGAAATAAGACCAGGTATAGTACATAGAATAGATAAAGATACATCAGGACTATTAATTGTTGCTAAAAATGATAATGCACATGTAAAAATGAGTGAACAAATAAAAAATCATGAAGTAAAGAAAACATATATTGCGCTTGTTAGAGGTGTTTTTAAAGAAAATGAAGCAACAATTGATATGCCAATTGGAAGAAGTACATCAGATAGAAAAAAGATGGCTGTTAATAAAAATGGTAAAAATGCAATAACACATATAAAAGTATTAAAAAGATTTGATAAATACACATTGTTGAAAGTAAATATAGAAACAGGAAGAACACATCAAATACGTGTACATTTATCACATATAGGATATCCTATTGTTGGTGATTATACATATTCAAATGGAAAAAATGAATTTGATGTTATTGGACAATGTTTACATGCTCAAAAATTAGAATTTAAACATCCAATAACTCAAAAAGATATGTGCCTTGAAGCAGAATTACCACAATATTTTAAAGATATACTTGATAAATTAAAAGATAGAGAAATAAAATAACCGGCAAGAGAACCTTGCCGGAGAAATCTATATAAAGCCTTTTAGAAAAGTAAAAGGAATTAATATATAATATGCAGGAAATATAAAAATAGTACATGAAAAGAAAGGAGAGCATGATTAATATCGTGCAAATTAATATGGAAGAGAGACTTCAAAAATATTTAGCAGAATGTGGAATTGCATCAAGAAGAAAATGCGAAGAATATATTATACAAGGAAAAGTTCAAGTAAATGGAAAAAAAATTACAGAACTAGGTGTTAAGGTAAATCCTGAAAAAGACAAAATAACATTTGAAGGCAAAAATGTAAAACAAGAAGAAAGAAAAGTATATATTTTATTAAATAAACCAATTGGATATGTAACAACATCTGATGAGCAATTTGGAAGAGACAAAGTGTTGGATTTAGTAAAAGTTAGAGAAAGAGTTGTACCTGTTGGAAGATTAGATATGTATACATCAGGAGCTTTGATTTTAACAAATGATGGAGATTTTGTGTATAAAGTAACACATCCAAAACATGAGATAACAAAAACATACACAGTTACAGTAAAAGGCATAATAAAAAATGAGGAAGTAGAACAATTAAGAAAAGGTGTAAAAATAGATGATTATACTACAAGACCAGCAAAAGTAAAAATTTTAAAAACAGATGAAGAAAAAGATATATCAAGATTAGAAATAACAATACATGAAGGGAAAAATAGACAGGTAAGAAGAATGTGTGAATCTGTTGGAAGAAGAGTAATAGCTTTACATAGAAGCAAGATAGGAAATATTGGAGTAAAAGATATAGAACTTGGAAAATGGAGATATCTAAAAGATTTTGAAGTAAAAACCTTAATAGGAAAATAAACAGTTGAAAAATATTAAAAAAAGCTGTATAATTGAAATACAAATTACATAAGAAAATAATATAAAAATACAGAGGAGAAATAATGGAATTAAAAGAAGGACAAATTGTAAATGCAAGAGTCAGTGGAATGCAACCATATGGTGCTTTTGTAGAAATGGAAGATGGAAAATCTGGACTTGTTTTTATTGAAGATTTATCTGTTGTGAGAATAAAATCACCAAAAGATAGAGTAAAGATAGGACAAGAAATACAATGTAAAGTAAAATCCATTGATAAAAAAACAGGTAAAATAAATTTATCATACAAAGATTGTTTAGGAACTTGGGAAGAAAATGTAAAAAATTTTCAGGAAGGAATGACAGTTAAAGGAATAGTAAGAGATACTGAAAAAAATAAAAATGGAGTATTTATAGAAATAACTCCAAATTTAGTAGGAATGACAGAATATAATGAAAATTTACAATATGGTCAATCTGTTGATGTATGTATAAAGAAAATACAACCAGAAAAAAAGAAATTAAAACTAACGATAATATAATTATAAATATAAAAAGTATATAAGCTAAAACAAAAATGTGTTTTGGCAAAAGGAGGAATTAAATATGGTTGAAGATAGCCAAATAAAAGCACAAGTATCACCATTTGCTATAAGAGAAGGTGAAATAAAAACATTTGATGGAAAAGATGGATATGTATCAATGAATCAAATAATACATAAAATAAACATTGGACATATAACAGATATTCATTTTGCAATACTAGAATTAGTAAATGAATTTGAATTTATAACATCAAGACAAATTTATCAAATGCTTGAATGGAAAGGAATTAACCCACAATCACAAGATAAATTAAATAATAAATTAGATCAATTAGTAAAATCAAAAATATTAACAAGATATTACTTTACATCTGAAGAAGGAAAAGGAATATATAGAATATATTGTCTTGAAAAGATGGGAAAATATTTGTTAACATCAAAGGAAATAGAATGTAAGTGGCAACAAACAGATAATGTAAAACCAGTTGCAATGATAAAAAAGAGATTAGCAGGAAATCAAACAATTATAGCATATCTTAGAAAAGTAAAAGCATTTGATAGCTATGTTGTAAAACCAACGATTCAAGCAAAGATTTCTGGAAAAACATTTAAAGCAACAGGAGGATCTGTAAAATTAACAAAAAATAATAAATCAATAACATTTTTGTTTGAAGCGGTAAGAAGAGAACAAGATTGGCAAAAGAAATTAGTTGATAAAATGACAATGTACAAAGAATTTTATGAAAACTTCGTACCAGGGGATTCAGGATATTCTTCAATGCCACAATTAATTTTGATTTGTGAAGATGATAAACACACAGCAGAAGCATTTAGAGAAATAGTAACAAATAAAGTAGAAATACCACAAATAAAATTATATTTTACAACAGATTTAAGACAAAATGAAGAAACACTTGAAAATACATTAATTGAATTTAAAATAGATGAAAAAACAAATAAATATAAAATGTTTAATGTTGAAGCAAAAATTTTAGGAATTTAGTCAAAAACATAGACTTTTAAGAAAAGGAAGCAAAGGATGTTTGGACATAGAGCCGATGGAAAGAAAGTAAAGAATTTAGAACCAATTTTTAGAATATTACCTTCTGTAATGATTGACAGAAGTGATGCACAGGTATATTTTAAACAAGATATACCATTAAGTAATATGGAAGAATATATAGATAAGAAGGCACAAGAAGGAATAAGAATGTCATATATGAATATCATATATGCAGGAATTGTAAGAATAATAAACGAAAGACCTAAATTAAATAGGTTTGTAATGAATGGAACAACATATCAAAGAGATACAATATATGTATCTCTTTCAATAAAGAAAAGCTTGACAGATGATGGGCAAGAGACTGTAGTAAAAATACCATTTAAAGGAACAGAAACAATATTAGAAATTAAAGAAAAAGTTGATGCAACAATTGAGAAAAATAAAGATGTGCAAACAGCAAATAAAACAGATAATCTTGTAAAAATATTAAATTTAGTTCCAAATTTTTTGATATTATTTTCAGTAAAGATGTTAAAATTTCTAGATAAACATGGAATTATGCCTAAAGCGGTAATTAAGGCAAGCCCATTTCATACAAGTGTATTTCTAACAAACGTAGGTTCACTTGGAATTGATAGCATATATCATCATATATATAATTTTGGAACAACAAGTTTATTTTTCTCTATGGGAAAAAAGAAAAAAAGTTATATATATGAAGAAGATGAAATAAAAGAGGAAAAGTGCATAACAATTGCTTTTGTTGGTGATGAGAGAATATGTGATGGACATTATTATGCAACATCATTTAAGCAATTAAATAAATATTTAAAGAGACCAGAATTGTTAGAGAAACCATCAAAAAATATAGAAAATAATAATATTAGCGAAAAAATTGAAATTAACTAATAAAAATGTGTAAAAATTTTCAAAAAAATATTGACTTAATACTTAAATTGTGATATTATATTTAAGTGTTAAGAAACATGAGTCAGTAGCTCAGTTGGATAGAGCATTTGCCTTCTAAGCAAAGGGTCGGGGGTTCGAATCCCTTCTGGCTCACCATAACATTTATACAAGTTATTGGTATAATAAAAAAACACCTTAATTTACAGTATTGTATTTTAAGGTGTTTTTACTATAAAACGGAGATGAAAAAATGTATTATACATATATGATAAGATGTTCAGATAATTCAATTTATACAGGAATGACAAATAACTTAGAAAGAAGAATAGAAGAACATATAACTAAAGATAAAAGAGGTGCAAAATATACAAAATCACATAATGCTGAAAAATTAGAAATAGCATGGAAAAGTAAAGAAAAATCATTAGCATGTAAATTAGAATATCAAATCAAAACACTTACAAAACAGCAAAAAGAAAATTTGATAAAAGGTGAAAAAATTTCAAAATACTTAAGGGGAAAAGTAGATTGTAGAAGATATAGAAAAATATAGGATAAATATTGAAAAAAATATTCAAATAATATATAATAAATAGGTAACGTGAGAAAACAAAGAATAGGAATGTGATAAAAATGGGTAAATCAATAATAAAAGAAACAATAGAATGGATATTATGTTTTGTAATAGCAGTAGTGCTAGCATTAATAGTAAGATATTATATAGGAACACCAACAGAAGTAAGAATGTCATCAATGTTTCCAACATTGCATGAAGGTGAAAGATTGTGGTTAAGCAGATTAGGAAGAACAACAAAAAAACTTCCCAATAGAGGAGATATAGTTACTTTTGAAGCTCCAAGTAAAACATGGGTATCAAAAGAAGAAATAGATTTAACAAATCCAGTTGCAACATACGAAAATGAACCACAAGGATTTTGGAATAAATTTGCATATTATGTGTTAGAAACATCTAAAACAAGTTATATAAAAAGGGTAATAGGGTTACCAGGAGATTATGTAGAAATAAAAGATGGAGCAGTATATATTAATGGAGAAAAGCTACAAGAAGATTATTTACAATCAGGGGTAGTTACAGATATGCATCAAGATGCAACACATGAAGGAAATTTTACAGGATTTACAGTACCTGAAAATTGTGTATTTTGTCTAGGAGATAATAGAACAGGAAGTAGAGATTGTAGATCATTTGGTTGTATACCATTAGAGAAAATAGAAGGAAAAGTATTATTTAGATTTTGGCCATTAAATAAATTTGGAAAAGTATAATAACAAATTATCAAATGCAGATAGTATAAACTATCTGCATTTAAAATATATGGTAAATAATCTTGAAAAAAATGTTAATATAATGTATAATAATTAGGTATAAAAATAATTAATATATAAGAATATAAAAGGTGAAAATTAAATTTGGAGGAATAAAAATTGTTTGAAAAAATAATTGGAAATGAAAAAAATAAAACAATATTGAAAAAAGCCTTAGAATTAAACAAAACATCACATAGTTATTTGTTTTGGGGAACAGAAGGAATTGGAAAGAAAAAAATAGCTTTAGAATTTGCCAAAAAATTACTATGTTTAACACCAAATGAAGAAAATTGCAGATGTAAAGCATGTATAGAATTTGATTCTAACAATAATCCAGATTTTATGATGATAGAACCACAAGATGGAAAAGTAAAAATAGATCAAATAAGAGAAATGCAAAGAAAAGTAGCAGAAAAACCAATAGTATCAGACAATAAAGTATATATAATAGATGATAGTGATACTATGACATCAGAAGCACAAAATTGCTTATTAAAAACATTAGAAGAACCACCAGAATATGTAACGATTATATTAATATGTTCAAATGAAGATAATATGTTAAGTACTATAAAATCAAGATGTACGAGAATACATTTCGAAAATCTGGAAATTTCTGAAGTGAAAGGTTATATAAAACAAAATTATCCTGAAATAGAGATTGATGATAGTATAATAAATCTTTCACAAGGTAGTATAGGAAAAGCATTAAAACTAAATGAAAATAAAACTTTATATGAAAATATTGAAAATATATTAAAAAGTTTTAAAAATAAAGATATAATAGATATTGTAAAAATGTCAGAAGAAATATATAAAGCAAAAGAAGAAATTTACTCTGTTTTAGAATATATGAATGTTTTGTTGTTAAAATTAAGTAAAGAAGATTTAAGATACATAAATGCGATAGACATTGTAGAAGAAACTAAAAAAAGACTAAAAGCAAATAGCAATTATGATATGTGTATAGATAATTTATTATTTAATATAAGTTATCTATTTCGAAAATAGAAAGGACGTAATTAATGAAAAAAATAGTAGGAGTTAGATTTAAGAGATTAGGAAAAATATATTTTTTTGATCCTAAATGGCTAGAAGTCCAAAAGGGTGAATATATTATTGTTGAAACAACACAGGGTGAAGATATTGCAGAAGTAATAATTCCAGGAAGAATGATAGATGAAGAAAAATTAAATTCACCATTGAAAAAAGTTTTAAGACTTGCATCAAGCAAAGATTTAAAACATGCAGAAGACTTAAAAAAGAAAGAAAAAGAAGCATTTGAATATTGTAATAAAAAAATTAAAGAATATAAATTAGACATGACTTTAACAGATGTAGAATATAAATTTGATAATAGCAAAATATTATTTTCATTTACATCAGATGGAAGAGTAGATTTTAGAGAACTTGTTAAAGACTTAGCTGCAACATATAAGACAAGAATAGAACTAAGACAAATAGGTGTAAGAGATGAAGTAAAAAGAATTGGTGGAAATGGAGTTTGTGGACGTGAATTATGTTGTTGTTCATTTTTAGGAGACTTTGAAACAGTATCAATAAAAATGGCAAAAGAACAAAATCTTTCATTAAACCCAACAAAAATTTCAGGAAATTGTGGTAGATTAATGTGTTGTTTAAAATATGAACAAGAAGTATATGAAGAAAAAGAAAAAAGATTACCACATGTAGGAGCAATAGTAAAAACTCCAGATGGTGTTGGAGAAGTTGATAATGTTGAAACATTAAAAGAAGTAGTTAGAGTTAGAATAAAAGATGGAGACATATTTAAACAAAAAAGATATGAAGTAAAAGACATAAAAGTTATAAAAGATGTAAAAATAGAAGAAGACAATTTAGAAGAAGATAAAATAGAAGAAGAAAATTAGTGAAAGGTGGTGAATGTAATGGCATATAGAATACAATGTGATAAATGTATAAGCTGTGGTGCATGTGCTGCAAATTGTCCTGTTGGATGTATATCACAAGGAGAAACTTGTTTTGTTATAGATGAATCTGCATGTATAGGATGTGGAACATGTGCAGGTGTTTGTCCAGTTGAAGCACCAATTGAGGTAACAGAAGATGCTGAATAGATTAAGAGCCTTGAATATAATATAAAATCAAGGCTTCTTTTTTTATTGTTAAAAATATTTACAAAAGTAAGAATTGGTATTATAATAAAATATGTGTAAAATAATAAGAAAAGGAAATGTGATAAAATGAAAATAGGAATAGTAGGCTTACCAAATGTAGGAAAAAGTACAATGTTTAATAGTATAACAAAAGCAGGAGCAGAATGTGCAAACTATCCATTTTGTACAATAGAACCAAATGTAGGAGTTGTAGCAGTACCTGATGAGAGAATAGACAATCTTGCTAAAATGTATAATCCAGCCAAAATAACAAAAGCAATAGTAGAATTTGTTGATATAGCAGGATTAGTAAAAGGAGCAAGCAAAGGTGAAGGATTAGGAAACAAATTTTTATCACACATAAGAGAAGTAGACGCAATTTGCCAAGTTGTAAGATGTTTTGAAGATCCAAATGTAATACATGTAGATGGAAGTGTAAATCCATTAAGAGATATAGAAACAATTAATTTAGAATTAATATTTGCAGATTTAGAAACACTTGATAAAAGATTAGACAAGGCAAAGAAAAACTTAAAAGCAGATAAAAAATATCAAGCAGAAATAGACTTAATTGAAAAATTAAAAGAAAACTTAAATAACGGAATTCCAGCAAGAGCTGTAGAATGTAATGAAGATGAACAAGAATTAGTAAAAGATATGTTTTTATTAACATCAAAACCAATAATTTATATTGCCAATATATCTGAAGAGCAAATTCAAACAGCAGATGATGAAGAAATGGTAAAACAAGTAAAAGAATATGCTGCAAAAGAACATGCAGAAGTAATTCCACTATGTGTAAAAATAGAAGAAGAATTATCAGGACTAGATGATTCAGATAAAAAAGAAATGTTAGATGCTCTTGGATTAGAAGAATCAGGATTAGACAAATTAATAAAGAAAAGCTATGATTTACTTGGATTAATGTCATTCCTTACAGCTGGTGAAACTGAAGTAAGAGCATGGACAATAACAAAAGGAACAAAAGCACCACAAGCTGCTGGAAAAATTCACTCTGACTTTGAAAGAGGATTTATTAAAGCAGAGGTTGTATCATATAATGATTTAATGAAAGAAGGCTCAATGCTTGCTGCAAAAGAAAAAGGACTTGTTAGACAAGAAGGAAAAGAATATGTAATGCAAGATGGAGATATAGTAGTATTTAAGTTCAATGTTTAATAGAAAAGGATAAAATATGGAAAATTTAGCTGAATTTAATCTATTTACAACTAAAAATTTTGTAATATATTTAATAATAATAAATTTAATAGGTTTTTATGTTATGTGGTCAGATAAAAGAAAAGCAAAAAAAGGGAGATGGAGAATTCCAGAAAACACATTATTTTTAATTACATTATTAGGTGGAGGAATTGGAACAATTTCTGGAATGTACACATTTAGACATAAAACTAAAAAACTAAAGTTTACAATTGGAATGCCAGCAATATTGATATTAGAGGTAGTTTTGTTTATATATTTAAAATTTATAATGTAAAATTATAAGCTTTAAGCACTTTATGTGTTTAAGGCTTTTTAGTTGACAATAATCCATAAATAGAGTATAATTTAACCTGTATTATTAGGCACAAAATGTGCTATCGTGAAAGAAGAAAGGAAAAGAATAAAGTGAAAGAAATAGAATTATTAGCACCAGCAGGATCATTTGAAAAAGCAAAAATAGCATTTTTATACGGAGCAGATGCAGTATATTGTGGAACAGCATCATTATCATTAAGATCAAGAGCAGAAATACAAGATGATGATTTAATACAAACAATAAAATATGCACATAGTATTGGAAAAAAAGTATATGTAGCCTTAAATATATATGCTTGGGATGAAACATATCCAGAAATAATAGAAATGGCAAAAAAATTAGAAGAAATAAAACCAGATGGAATAATTGCGGCAGATGGAGGAGTAATAGAAACGTTAAAACAATATGCACCAAGTGTTCCAATAAATGTAAGTACACAAGCTAATCTAGTAAGCTTACACTCATGTAATTTCTGGTATAAAAATGGTGCTAAAAGAATGATAATGGCAAGAGAATTAAATAAAGAACAATTAAAATATATAATGGCAAATAAACCAGAAGGAATGGAAATTGAAATATTTGTACATGGTGCAATATGTTTTGCATATTCTGGAAGATGTTTCTTGAGTGATTTCTTAGCTTGTAGAAGTGCTAATTTAGGAGATTGTGCACAAAGCTGTAGATGGTCATATAATTTATATGCAGAAGAAAGAAATAATCCAGGACAATATATGCCAATAGAAATGGACGAACATGGAACAAGTATATTTTCATCAAAAGATTTATGTTTAATAAGAGAACTTCCAGAAATAATAGACATGGGAGTTGACAGTGTAAAAATAGAAGGACGTTTAAAAACAGAATATTATGTTGCAAGTATAGTAAATGTTTATAGAAATGCAATAGATGATTATAAAAAAGATCCATCACATTATGATGTTGATAAATATTTAAAAGAAATTGAAAAAATAAAAACAAGAGAATTAACAACATTTTATTTCAATGATAGAAAAAATCAAGATATACAAGAATATGATGGACACCAATATAATGAGTTATACCAATTTGGTGGAAAAGTTGTGGAATACAATGAAGAAAAATCAATTATGGAAGTAAGAAATAGATTACAAGTTGGAGATACAATGGAAATTTTAGTACCACATCATATAGAGCCAGTTGTATTCAAAATAGAGAAAATGTGGGATATAGAAACAGACAAAGAAATTGAATTTATAAATCCAGGGGTAAAAGGTCAACAAGTAAAAATACTTCTTCCAATAAAATGTGAAAAAAATTGGATTATTAGGAGAAAAAAATAATAATGAAAAATATAAAAGATTATAATTTAGATAGTCTAAAAGAAGAATTTGTTCAAATGGGAGAAAAGCCATTTAGAGCAGAACAAGTATTTAAGTGGTTATATGAAGAAAAAGTTAAAGAATTTGATGAAATGACAAATCTTTCTTTACAACTAAGAGAAAAATTAAAAGAAAACTATACAATGTGCAATTTCAAGATTTTAAGAAAATTAGAATCAAGTGATGGAACAAAAAAATATTTATTTGACTTATTAGATGGAAATGCAATAGAAACAGTATTAATGAGCTATCATCATGGATATAGTATATGTGTATCATCACAAGTTGGATGTAAAATGGGATGTAAATTCTGTGCATCAACAGGAATTCCATTTGTAAGAAATTTAACATCTGGAGAAATTGTAGAACAAATATTAGCTGTAGAACAAGACAATAATATAAGAATATCAAATGTAGTATTTATGGGAATAGGAGAACCATTAAATAATTATAATAATGTTGTAAATGCTATTAGAATAATAAATAATCCAAAAGGAATAAATATAGGTGCAAGACATATAAGTGTTTCAACAAGTGGATTAGTACCAGCAATTTATAGATTAGCAGATGAAAATATTCAATGTACATTATCAATATCATTACATGCTACAACAAATGAAAAAAGAAGTAGTATGATGCCTGTAAATAATGCATTTCCAATAGAAGAATTATTACAAGCTTGTAAAAATTATATTGCGAAAACAAATAGAAGAATTTCATTTGAATATGCATTAGCAAAAGACAATAATGATAATTTAGAAGATGCAAAAGAATTAGTACATTTATTAAGAGGAATGATATGTCATGTAAACTTGATACCTATTAATAAAATAGAAAATGGAGCATATACTAAGAGTTCAAATGAAAATATAATTAAGTTTAGAGATTATCTAAATACCCATGGAATAGTAGCAACAATAAGAAGAGAGTTGGGTTCAGATATAGATGCAGCTTGTGGACAATTAAGAAGACAAAACCTACAATCATAATATGGAAAATTCGTGAAAATAATTGAAAAAAATTTTTATATATGATATAACTAAAAACATATAGAAAGATATGAGGTGAAATATGATAATTGCTTATGCAAAATCAGACGTTGGAAAAGTCAGAGAAATGAACCAAGATGCATATTATATATCTGATTCATCAAGTGAAGTAAAACTATACCTATTAGCAGATGGAATGGGTGGATATAAAGGCGGAGAAATTGCAAGTAATTTAGCAATAAAATGCACAAAAAATTATATTGAAAACAATTTCAAAGAAACACCAAAAGACAGAGAAAGTCTTATACAACTAATAGCAAGTAGTATGGAATATGCCAATATGGTGGTATATGAAAAATCAAGAGAAAATAAAGAATATGAAGGAATGGGTACTACTTTAGAAGTTTGCTTAATATATAATAATAAGGCATATATTGGGCACATAGGCGATAGCAGAATATATAGAATAAGAAAGACATTTATAAGAAAATTAACAACAGATCATAGTTATGTTCAAAAATTAGTAAAAGATGGAACAATAACAAAAGAAGAAGCTGAAGTACATCCAAAGAAAAATATGCTATTAAAAGCATTAGGATGTAATGCATTTGTTGAACCAGATGTAGCAGTTAAAGGATTTCTAAAAGAAGATATCTTATTAATCTCATCAGATGGACTTACAAATATGGTAAAACAAGATGATATCTTTCAAATAGCAACAGGAAATATTGAAAAAGCACCACAAAGGCTAGTAGACTTAGCAAATGAAAATGGTGGAATGGATAATATAACAGTTGTAATTATTAAAAACATATAATAAAAAAATTATAAGAAAAGTGTGGTTTTGCCACATTTTCTTCACCCGATTTGAATTTTCGAGTTTCAAAAGAAAAATCAATGGGTTAGCTAAAAACCTAGGAAGGATTTAAAAATCATGGATTTAAAAGGAAGATTATTAGCAAACAGATATGAAATATTAGAAAAAATAGGCAGTGGAGGAATGGCAACAGTATACAAGGCAAAATGTCATGTATTAAATAGATATGTAGCAATAAAAATATTAAGAGATGAATTTACAACAGATGAAGAATTTGTTAAAAGATTTGAAGTTGAAGCACAATCTGCAGCAAGTATAACACATCCAAATATTGTTTCTGTGTATGATGTAGGTGTTGATGGAAATTTACATTATATTGTAATGGAATTAGTAAAAGGTAAGACATTAAAAGATATAATTGTAGAAGAAAAAGGACCACTTCCATGGAAATGGTCAGTAAATATAGCAATTCAAATTGCATCAGCATTAGAAACAGCACATAAAAATCATATTATACATAGAGATATAAAACCACATAATATAATAATAACAGAAGATGGAGTTGCAAAAGTAACAGACTTTGGAATTGCAAAAGCAGTATCAAACTCAACAATTACAGCATTTGGAACAACTATTGGATCAGTACATTATTTTTCACCAGAACATGCACGTGGAGGATTTACAGACGAAAAATCTGATATATATTCTTTAGGTGTTGTTATGTATGAAATGTTAACAGGAAGAGTACCATTTGATGCAGATACACCAGTATCAGTGGCATTAAAACATATGCAAGAAGAGCCAATTGCAGCAATTGTTGCAAATCCAAATATTCCAATTGCAGTAAATGATATAATAATGAAATCATTAAAGAAAGATCCAAACTTACGTTATCAAAGTGCAACTGTAATGTTAATAGATTTAAAAAGAGCATTAAAAGAACCACAAGGAAATTTTGTAGATAATAATGAATATGTAGATGCCCCAACACAAAGAATATCAACAATTCAAGATGATAATAGAGGACCAAAAGCAACTGCAAAGAAAAAGGAAAATAAATTTGTTGCATTTGTAAAAAAACATAAAGTATTATCAACAATTGTTGGACTAATATTATTATTTGTATTAAGTTTAGGAACAACTTTAGGAATAGCAAATGCTACAAGAACAAAAGATGTGGCAATTCCTAATTTAGTTGGAAAAACAGTAGATGAAGCCAAAAAATTAGTTCAAGATAGTAAATTAGTATATTCAGAAGGAGAAGCTGAATATAGTGCAGATGTAGAAGCAGGAAAAATAATTTCACAAAATCCAAAATATACTCAAAATGGAACAGTAAAAGAAAAATCTGAAATTAAAGTAATAGTAAGCTTAGGAACAGAAAAAACTAAAGTTCCAAAATTTGTAGGAACAACAAAAGAAGAAGCTGAAAAATCTGCAAAAGATGCTAAATTAAAACTTGAATTTGTAGAAGAAACAAGTAAAACAATCGAATCAGGATATATTACAAAACAAGAAACAGATGAAGGAACAGAAGTAAATGCTGGAGATACAGTAAAAGTATATATAAGCATTGGAACTGGAATAAAACAAGTTGTTGTAACATCAGTATTACAAAAAGATGTAGAAACAGCAAAAAAATCTTTAGAAGAAAAAGGTTTAGTTGTTGAAATCGAATATACTGAAGATAAAACAAAAGACAATGGAGTTGTTTTAAACCAAAGTATAAAATCTGGTGAAACAGTTGATGAAGGTTCTACAATTACATTAACAGTAAATAAAATTGCTGAAACAAAAACAGGAACAGTAACAATAAATGTAAAATCAATAAGAGGATATCAAGATAAAATTAAAAAGCCAGTTACAGAAAGTGTAAAAGGTGAAACAACAAGTACAACTATCCCAAAAGAGGTTGAAGTTGATAATACACCAAATACAATTCAATTAAAAGTAACTGTTGATGGCGAAACTGTTACAGATGAAAAAGTAAAAGAAAATGTTACAGATAAACAAGTTAGTGTTAGTGGAAAAGGAAATGTTACAATAAAAGTATATATTGATGGCATTTTGAAGAAAACTGTTGATATGAACTTGAATAATACAGATAAATTAACAATTGAATAAAATGATAAAAACTCTCATTAATTTTGGGAGTTTTTTATTATATATTTTATAATTCTCCAAAATATGATACAATATATATGTTATAAAAAAGAAAAGGAGAAAAGCAAATAAATAATGCAAGGAAAAATAATAGGAAATATATCAAATGTATATAAAATAAAAACAGAAAGCAAAGAATATAATGCGTATGCAAGAGGAAAATTAAAAAATAATGAAATAACACCATTAGTAGGAGACAATGTAGAAATACAAGTAACAGATGAAGAAAAATCAGAAGCTATTATAGAAAAAGTAGAACAAAGAAAAAATGAAATAAAAAGGCCTAAAATATCAAATATAGATCAAATAATATTTGTAATATCAACAAAACATCCAAAACCAGATTTATTAATGTTAGATAAACAATTAGCATATGCAGAAAAATTAGGAATAAATGCAATAATTATTATTAATAAAATAGATTTACAAGACAGTTATATAGAGATAAAAGAAGAATATTCTAAAGTTGGATATAAAGTAATTGTAACAAGTGCAAAAGAAAATAAAGGAATTGAAGAAGTAAAAGAAATATTAAAAAATAAAGTAAGCGTATTTTCAGGAAATTCAGGAGTTGGAAAATCAAGTCTAATAAATGCAATATTTAATACAGATAAAACACAAGAAGGAGAAGTAAGCAAGAAAAATAAAAAAGGTAAAAATACAACAACAGACACTAAATTATATGAAATTGAAGAAAATACATATATTGCAGATACACCAGGATTTTCAAGTTTTGAAATAAATGAAATAGAAAGTTCAGAATTAGATAAATATTTTATAGAAATTGAGAAAGAATTAGGAAATTGCGAATTCGTTGGTTGTACACATATAAAAGAAGAAAAATGTGGAGTGAAACAAGCTGTACAAGATGGAAAAATATCTCAAGGTAGATATGAAAGATTTTGTGAGATATATAATGAATTAAAAGATAAAGAGAAATATAAATGGAAATAAAGACTATTTCAAATTGAAATGGTCTTTTTTCTTGTAGATGTAACTTTTTTCTGATAAGATTGTATAAGAGATAGAAAAAGGAGGATTCAAGATGCAAGAGAAGACAGACAAAGAACTATACAAAGAGTTTCTATTAGGAAATAATGAAAGTTTTGAAGAAATAGTAAAAAGACATAAAAATTCAATTATATATTTTATACAAAGATATACCAAAAGCATAGATATAGCAGAAGATTTAGCACAAGATGTATTTTTATATGTATTAATTCATAAGAAAAATTACAGATTTGAATATTCTTTAAAAACATATCTTTATACAATAGCAAAATCAAAAGCGTTAAATTATATAAAAAGAGAAAAAAGAATTGTAGCAATAGATGAGAAAGAATATGAGAATATTAAAGATGTTGAAGAACTAGAGGAAAAAGTATTTAAAAATGAAAGAGCAGAAAATTTAAAGAATGCAATTCAAAAACTAAAATTAGAATATCAAAATGTAATATATTTAGCAGATATAGAAGAATTAAGCTATAAAGAAATAGGACATGTATTAAATAAAACAACATCAAATGTAAAAATATTGATATATAGAGCAAGAAGAGCATTAGAAAAAATAATATTAGAGGAGGGATATAAATATGAAAACTGATAAGCAATTTATAGATGAAATTTATAAAAAATATGATGAATATCAAAAAGAAGAAAAAATAAAAAGACAAAAAGTAATGAAGAGAATAATAAATATAGCAGCAGTTTTTGTTGTTGCATTATCATCAGTAGTAGTATTTTCACAGAAGAAAACTCCTAAAGTATTGCAAGAAATGAAAAAAGAAGATGTTGCTAAAATTGATTTAGAAACTGTTGGAAATTTTGAGAATTTTTATAATATTATAAAAAGTAAAAATTCTACAAATGGAGAAACTAAATATTCATTTAATTTACAAGAGAGTATAACAGATGTAGCTAAATCAGACATGTTAGAAACTAGATCAAATACAAATATCCAAGTTGAAAATGTTGATGAAGGAGATATTGTAAAAACAGATGATAAATATATTTATTATTTAAGTAAACAAAGACTTATAATAATAAATGCTGAGAATGCAGAAACATCAGGAAAAATAGCAGAAATAAATTTTAAGGAAGAAAATTTTTATCCTATAGAAATATATGTACAAAATAATAAATTAGCTTTAATAGGAAATATAGCATATAATGAAAATTTAAAAATGAGTACAGAAATGCAAGATATTAGTGAAGCGCCAAAGTCAAAAACAGGAATTATAATATATGATATTACAGATAGAAGTAATCCAAAAGAAATAAGAAATGTTATGCTAGAAGGAAGTTATATAACATCAATGTCAAGAATGATAGATGAAAATATATATTTTGCTGTAAGTGAAAACATATATGGATATGATATTAGTTGTAAAAGTATAGAAGAATTAAATGAAAATGATTATATGCCTAAATATACTGATACAGCAATATCTAATGAAGAAAAATGTATTAGTTATGACAAAATTTATAATTTAGATGAAACAGAAGATGCAAATTATTTAATATTAGTAGGTATTAACATTAATGGAGATAATGAAGCAGATATTCAAACATTTTTAGGAGCAGGAACATATTTATATTCATCAGAAAAAAATATGTATATTGCAACAAATGAGGTTGAATATGATGAAAATTATAAAGTTATTAATACTAAAACAAAATTAATGAAATTTGAATTAAATAATGGAAAAATTATATATAAAGCTAAAGGTAAGGTTGAAGGAAGCGTAAATAACCAATTCTCAATGGATGAGAATGGTGATAATTTTAGAATTGCAACAACTATAGGAGAAATATGGTCAAATCAAAATACAAGTAATAATTTATATGTGTTAAATGACAAGTTAGAAGAAATAGGAAAAATTGAAGGATTAGCAGAAGGAGAAAAAATATATTCAGTAAGATATATGGGAAGTAAAGCATATGTGGTAACATTTAAACAAACAGATCCATTCTGGGTAATTGATTTATCAGATGCAACAAATCCACAAATTTTAGGAGAAGTACAACTTCCTGGATATAGCGTATATTTACATCCATATGATGAAAAACATATAATAGGATTTGGATATGATACAAAAGAAAATGGAACCAGAGTAACAAATAATGGACTTAAATTAGTAATGTTTGATGTTTCAGATTTTACAAATCCACAAGTAGTATTTCAAATAGCTGTTGGAGATAGTAAATACACATATTCAGAATTATTATATAACCATAAATCAGCAATATTTTCAAAAGAAAAAGGAATTATGGCATTTCCAATAAATTCATCATCTGGTTTAAAAACTAATTCGAGAGCAGTTATTTATAAAATTGACTTAGAAAATGGTTTTTCATTACAAGGTGAGATTGGAACTATAAGCAATAATTATGAAGAGGAAGTTAGAAGAATTGTATTTGTTAACGGAAATTATTATACTTTATCATATTCACAAGTTAGAGTTGCTGATATGGATTCATTAAATGTTTTTAAAATTATTGATATATAAATAAAAATTCAATTTTTTTATGATTGATTTTATTTTATAATTTTATGCAAAGAAAGATTAGTTATATTTCAAACTAATCTTTCTTTGTTTTAAGTATTTTCTTTTTCAACCAAATAAATCATTCCTAAGATTGTAAGTTGAAAATTATTATGGATTCGGTACTGTTTCCTTAGGTCATAAAATTCACCACATTGTGTGCTAGTACAAACTTCCCCTTCCAATATCATACAAACAACAGCGATAACTTCAGCATATTTATTAAAATCTATATCTAAATGATTATGATTTAATAAAGCATATAGAGAAGTTATATCAATTCCGTAATTCATATTTCTATGGAGCTTATACATTGCACATATAATTTCGAGATAAAATTTATATCTTTGACTTAAATCGAATTCCATCTTGAATTTTGAATAGATATTTCTAGCATCTTCATATCCAAATCGAGAATCATAAAAATCTGCTTCGTAAGACTCAATATTACCTTGATTTTTTTGAAGATATACTTCAACTTTTTTTCTGAATTTTTCTTCTTCTTCCATCCATTTTTTTTCAATACAATCAGAAAACATCTTAAGAAGTTGTTCTTTGGACATTTCGCAAGAATATGCTTTATCAAGTAAATCTTGTGTCATCTCTTCCATAGGTATAGTATTTGGGTGTTTTCTTTTCATAAGTTTGCTCCTCCCTTAAAATTATTTGTTGTTACAAAATATGCCATTTCTAAAAGGAGATATTATTTTAGCTTTTGCTAAAAACTTTTGGTATTATATCATGGATTTTTATATTTGTCAGTAGTTTTATTATAATTCAAGATATATTAGACATCTTTGGAATTCATTTATTACAAAAAATCAACCAGATTTATTTTCTGATTGATTTTTATTTCTGTGGTGCGCCCGGAGGGATTCGAACCCCCGATCTCAAAGTTCGTAGCCTTGCATTCTATCCAGCTAAACTACGAGCGCATTTATAATACTTTTATATTATACGATGTTTTTTTAGTTTTTTCAAGAGAATTATGGAAAATATTTAAAATTCTGATGTCATTAATTAATGAGAGGAAAACTCTTTCTTTTTAGTTTTTACATAGATTAACATACAACAAAAAAAGAGAGAGCAATGTATTGATCTCTCTTTATAAGTTTAGGATATTTTTTGTAATATTGTAAATATAATTTCTTTTGTTGTTGGTTTGTCTAATAGTGAATAACCAAAATATGTAGAAAGTTTATCTTTATCAATTGTACGATACATTTGACCAATTGCCTGAAAAATATTTGCTTTTATTAAAACTTGGCTTTTATTATATTTTTTGGCAAGAATAGGATAAATATGTTTACTAAAATTAATGTTATATAATGTGTCTGATAAATAACATTCATATATACAATCATATAAATATTTAGTTCCAATATATGAAAAATCAAAACCTAAATATTCTAATTCAGAAGAGATTTTTTCTTTTATAGAATCTTTTAAGCTAATGTCTTGCTTTTCTTTTGATAGTTCACGAACTTTATCTATAAAAGAATCTATATTGTCTATTTTTGAACTATATGTAAATACGCTTTTTTTGTTTATTACTTGGTTTAGTAAATCAATTTCATTTGTAAGTACTATAATTGAGGCATAATATTGTGAAAGATTATTTCCTTCTATATAATTTATAATATCTATTCCACTTATATCTGGAAGTTTCAAATCTAGTATTATAATATCGATTTTTTCTTTTTTTAATATTTCTAATGCTTTTTTTCCAGTATCTACAATACTATATAAACGTATATTATTTAATTCTTTGCATATAGAGTTTACTAAAAAATGTGAATAAATTAAGTTGTCTTCAATGATTAATAAGTTTTGCATATATTTTCCTTTCTCAAATAATTAACATGATTATATAACAATTAAGTTAATAAATAAAGTTAAAATAACATTTTTATAGATATTTTTCTTCTATATATTTTTTTATAATAGAATTATTTGTTCCATAATATTTTTGTATAAGTTTTACTAATTCTGGAGTAGATATTTCTTTATAAGCATAGTTTTCAAGTAATTCGTTCATAAAACTATTAATTTTTGAAGTTCCATATTTTTCTTCAAGTTTATTATAAAATGATGCACCATAAAAATACATTGCAGTTGAATAATCTGAATCATTTTTAAATTCGTTATATGGTTGTGTAATTATTCCTGTGTATTGATCTAAACCTGGATTTGTTAAATATGTAGTAATACTTTCATCAATCCATGCACTTGTATATTGATTATTTCCAATAATGTTATAAAACCATTGATGAATTATTTCATGAATTGATGAGCCAACACCTTCTGCACTAGTAGATATTAAAATTACTTGAGGATATTCCATTCCTAACATTTCCATTTCACATTCTACAATACTGAATTGTTTATATGGATATTTGCCAAGACGAGAGTCCATTTTTGTAAATGTTTCTGTTGCTAAATTTAGGGCTTCATTTGCTTTTTCGATTTCTCCTTTGTGAAAGTAACAGTTAATTTTTATATTGTCTACATCTTTTGAAAAGATTTCATAATTTTCTCCAGCAACAATTACAAAATCTCTTACAGCATTAGCTGTATATTTATATTTGATGAAATTATCATTTATATTTGTAATTTCAGTATTATCTCCAGTTGCAATTAAAGTATAAGATTTTGGAATAGTTACAGTAACATCATAATTAGCCATTTTAGAATAGAAACATTCTCCAACTGAAAAATATGGATAATATTGAAAATTTCCATTCTCATATGGACATAATATAGGAATACAATTTGCTAAATAAAAATCTTTACTGTTGTTATTAATTGTTTGATATCCATATCTAGCATTAAGATTAGGAACATAAGCTTTATAATCAAATGAAATTGATGTTAATTCATTTGGGAGTAAAGGTGATGCTAGTTTTACTGAAAATACAGTAGGATCTTCATTTTTTATTAATTCTAGAGATGTATTAGTTTGTGTATCGTGTAAATTAGTAATTTCACTTACTTTTCCATTTTCTTTATCAGAAAATGCACTTGGATAATCTCTGAAATATATTTCATTCCAAGTGTCGTTTGAATCATTTATAACGTTTACTGTAAGATTTATATTATAACAGTTATTATCAACATCTAATATGAAATTTGCAATATAATTATTTTGTATTGTGACTTCTGGAGAGTTTTCATTCCATTGCACAGTTACAGTTTTGTTTGCAATTGGAATTTTTTCAAATTTAGTTGATGAATCTGTAATTTTAGAACTTTTTTTATTAGTATTGAATATTATTGATATTGTTATGATAAAAATTAATAGTGTAATAATTAATTTTATATTTTTATGTTTCATGTTTTCTCCTTTTATAAAATGTAAGCACTAATATAATTAGTGCTTACATAAACTATTTAAGAAGGCAGTTACTCAAGAAAATAAACTATTGAGCATTATAGTCAGAGATAGCGATATATCCTGTTTTAAGTTTTCCGGAATTGAGCGAATATCTGATGTAATAAAAATCATCTTCGACTTTCAACAAATCCGCTTTTTGATTTGAGACAGAACCATAAACACTATACAGTGTACTGGGACCTTGTCGAACATTAATTTTAGAAGAAATTGTCAATTCGCCACAAACGTTACCAAAAAGAGGAATATTAGAATCTTCTGCATATTGAATAGAAACATTTTGGGCGGGAACATATGCACGTTTTCTTCCATTAGAAGTGTCATATTCAATAAAATACCAATTACTTTCGGAAGCAAGAATTGCTACATATTCTCCGGAATTTACAGAACCACTTCTTTCATAAGTGGTTGTGTCAGGTCCATAATAAACAGAGGAATAACTTGTAACAATTCCCATGCAAGTAGAATATGTGTCGAACATAAAGCCGGTAAAGACATATCCTAACGTGGGTCCATTTGCGGTGCTGTATGAAATGAAATAGGAATTTCCGTCTTTACACAAAATCGTAAAAGTTTCGTTTGGGAAAATGTAATCTTTAATGTTTCCTTCAGATTGAATACTAGAATCGTATACGGGAAGGTTATCAAATACTGCTTTGGCGAGTCCACAGCAATTATTATATGCAGCATTTCCAATTAAGAAAGGAAATGTAGAAAGCAATAACAATAAAGCTAAGACTACTTTGAAATACCGGAATTTTGCATGATTTTTCTTCATAAGTATGCCTCCATAAAGATAAAAGTGATGCCTTCTTAAATAGTTTTTTCTAAATAATTATAAATTAATAATTAAAAATACATCTGTTTGAACACACTATATCATATAAAAAATTAAAAAACATAAAAGTAAAAAAAGATAAAGAAAAAGTAAAAAAAATAAAAAAGAAAAATTTGATAAATTTTTAGAAAAAAATTGCCAAAAGAGTAAAAAAATGCTACAATAAAATAGTGTAATACTAAATGTAAATATAAAAGGATGTTAAGAGAATGGGGAATTTAACAAATGCCCAAAAATCAATTTGGGTAACTGAACAATATTACAAAGGAAGTAGCATAAACAATATTTGTGGTACAGCAGTTATACAAGAGAAAGTGGACTTTGAAAAATTGAAAGAGTCCATACAAATTGTGTGCAAAAAGCATGATAATTTTTGGCTAGAGTTTAAGTTAAATAAAGGAAATGTTGAACAAGTGTTATCTGAAAAAAAAGAAATTCAGATAGACACTATTAATATTGCGGGCAAAAATCAGTTAGAAACAGAAAGAAACAAAATTGTAAAAACAAAATTTACATTAGAAAATTCAAAATTATTTAAATTTTATATCTTTAAATTTATAGATGGAAAAGGGGCATTTATGCTCAATATACACCATCTAATTTCAGATGCGTGGACATTAGCGCTTATTTGTAATGACATCATAAAAACATATTCAGAATTAGTTCAAAATAAAGAAGTAGAAACAAAGGCTATATATTCATATATAGACTATATTAAATCAGAACAACAATACCAAGAAAGTGAAAAATATAATAAAGATAAGCAATACTGGCTAGAAAGATTTAAAAATATTCCAGAAGTTGCAACAATACCTGGGAGTATAAAAGAAAATATTGATGAAACAAACCCACTAGGTAATAGAGAACAATATGAGATATCAAAAGATAATGTAGAAAAGATAAAAAAATATTGTAAAGAAAATAAAATATCATTATATAATTTTTTTATGGCTATTTATGCAATATATATAGGAGAAGTATCAAATTTAGATGAATTTACTATAGGTACACCTATTTTAAATAGAACAAATTATAAAGAAAAAAATGCAGCTGGTATGTTTATAAATATGGCTCCATTTAAAATTAATATTAATGAAGATATAGAATTTAAACAATTCATAAAAAATATAGCAAGAGACTCTATGGATATGTTAAAACATCAAAAATATTCATATCAATGTTTGTTAGAAGAATTGAGAAAAGAAAATAAAAGTATTCCAAATTTATATAATATTTTATTATCATATCAAATAACAAATGCAAAGCAAAATGAAGGAAATATTGAATATGAAACAGAATGGACATTTAATGGTTATTGTGCAGATAATATAGATATTCAAATTTATGACTTAAATGATACTGGAAATTTGAATATAGCATATGATTATAAGACAAGTATTTATAAAGTAGAAGATATTAAAAATATACATAGAAGAATATTAAATATTATAAAACAAGTAGTATCAAAAGAAGAGATAAAACTTAGTGAAATTGATATTGTTACACCTGAAGAAAAGGAAAAATTACTTGTAGAATTTAATAAAACAGAATTAAAATATGATAAAAACATACCTTTTATAAAATATTTTGAAAAACAAGTAGAAAAAACACCAGATGATATAGCAATTGTTTTTGAAGATAAAGAAATGACATATAGAGAATTAAATGAGAGAGCAAATAGTTTAGCATATAAATTAAGAGAAAATGAAGTAACTAATAATACTGTTGTAGGTATATTATTAGAACGTTCATTTGAAATGTTAATATCAATGCTAGCAGTATTAAAATCAGGAGGATGTTATATTCCAATTGCACCAGATTATCCAAAAGATAGAATAGAATATATGCTTGAAGATAGTGAAGCAACAATAATATTAACAAGTCAAAATAGAAGAAATTTAGCAGATAAAAAACTTATTAATGTAAAAGATGAGAGAATATATGAAAATCATAAAGAAAATTTAGAAAATATTTCTAAACCAGAAGATTTATCATATTTAATATATACATCAGGTTCAACAGGTACTCCAAAAGGGGTAATGTTGAAACAAAAAAATTTAAGCAATTTTTACAATTCAATGAAAAATATAATTGAATATTTAAAAGATGGAAAAAACCATAAAATCCTTTCAATTACAACAGTTTCATTTGATATATTTGGATTTGAAACATTAATGTCATTAACAAGAGGATTAACAGTATATTTAACGAGTGAAAATGGTCAAAAAATGACATCAAAAATAGAAAGAATTGTAAAAGACAGCAATGTTGAAATAATGCAAACAACACCATCTGTAATGAAATTTCATTTGGAAAATTTGAATGATGAAAATAGTTTAAAAAGTTTGAAATATATAATGTTAGCAGGTGAGCCTTTAACAAAAACATTGGTAGATAGAATTAAACAAATAATTCCAAATGTAACAATTTACAATGGATATGGACCATCTGAAACAACAATATTTTCAACAATAGGAAATGCAACAAATCAAGAAGAAATTACAATAGGAAGACCTATTAATAATACACAAATATATATCTTAAATAAAAATAAAAAAGTGATGCCACAAGGTACAATAGGAGAATTATATATTTCAGGAGATGGTGTTGGAAAAGGATATATGAATAAAGAGCAACAAACAAATGCGAGCTTTATAATAAATCCATTTATAGATGGAAAAGTTATGTATAAAGTAGGAGATTTAGGTGCTTTTGATGATAAAGGAGAAATTACTTGTTATGGAAGAATCGACAATCAAGTAAAAATAAGAGGATTAAGAATAGAACTACAAGAAATTGAAAAAAGAATGCAATCTGTTTATAATATTCATGATTGTGTTGTTGTAAAAAAAGTTGTAAAAGAAAAAGACGCATTATGTGCATATTATGTGGAAAGAGGTCATGTATCTAAAACAGTTTTGAAAACAGTTTTATATTCAAAATTGCCAGAATATATGGTTCCACAATATTTTGTAAAAATGGAACAATTACCACATACACCAAATGGAAAAGTTGATAGAAAAGCTTTGCCAGATCCTGTTATTGATGAGAATGAACTTGAAATTGTAAAACCTAGAAATGAAATTGATAAAGAATTAATAAAAATAATAGAAAAAATGTTACAAGTTGATAAAGTTGGAATTAATAATACTTTATTAGAACTTGGAGGAGATTCTTTAACAGCAATTACATTAACAACAAAGGTTTTATCAAAATTTAATGTACAATTAAATATAAAAGATATATTGTCAAATTATACAATAAAAGATATGTCAGACTATATAGTAGAAAATCAAACAAAAGATATATCAAAAATAAAGATAGAAAGAATCAAAGAACAAGATTATTATCCATTATCATCTGCTCAAAAGAGAATATATTATAATTGTAAAATGATTGGTGAAGATAATATTGTTTATAATATGCCTGGTGGAATTACTGTTGATGAAGTTTTAGATATTGAAAAAATAAAAGAAGTATTTTACAAAATAATTAAAAGACATGAAATATTAAGAACAATATTAATTCAACAAAATGATGAAATTGTTCAAAAAGTATGTAAAGAAATAAACTTTAATATACCAGTATATTTTAACCAAGAAAAAGAAATTGATTCAATTATAAAAAACTTTTCAAAGCCATTTAAATTAGAAAATGAAGTTTTGATAAGAGTAGAAGTACATTATATTGATAATAAAAAAACAATGTTATTAGTTGATTCACATCATATTATAATGGATGGAATGTCGTTAAACAATTTAATAATAGAATTTAATAGATTATATAATGGTGCTGATTTAAAACGTTTGCCAATACAATATAGAGATTATACTATGTGGGAAAATAATTATAATAAAAGTAATGAAATTTTAGAACATGAAAGATATTGGGTAAATAAATTTGAAGATTGTGAATTCCCACCATTAAATTTACCTTATGATTATAAAGTGTCAGCAATTAGAAGCTATGAAGGAAACACTATAACAAATGTTATTGATGAGAAAATATTTAGAAAAATAGAAAAATATGCAAAGAAAATAGGAATGTCTTCATATATGCTATTTGTTTCAACATTTTTAATATTATTGCATAGATATACTGGACAAGATGAGATTATTTTAGGTAGTCCAGTTGCTAATAGAAACCAAAAAGAAACTAAAAGAATGATGGGAGTATTAGTAAATAATATTGTAATAAGAAGTAAATTAAATGAAGATGAAACAATTAATGAATTTTTTGAAAAGATGAAAGAACAAATATTAAGTGATATATCGAATCAACCATATCCATTTGATATGTTAATAAAAAAATTAAATATAAAAGTTGATAATTCAAGAAATCCTATGTTTGATGTAATGTTTACATATCAAAACAAAGAAGAAAATACAGTACAATTAAGTGGAAAAAGTGTAAATGTTTTAGAATTAGATAATAATATTTCAAAATTTAATTTATCAATAGAAGTAAAACCTAAAATGCATACAATAAATGTTGAATATTGTACAAAATTATTTAAAAAAGAGACAATTGAAAATTTATTTGAACATTATTTATATATGTTAACAGATATTATAGAAAATGTTGACGCAAAAATAAAGGATATAGATATAATAACTCCAAAAGAAAATAAACTTCTTGAAAAATTTAACGCAACAGATGGAGAAATAAATAATGATACAACAGCATATCTTATTGAAAAACAAGTTGATGAAAATCCAAATAATATTGCTGTTATATGTGAAGATAAAGTTTTAACATATAAACAACTTGATGATAAGGCAAATTCTTTAGCAAATTATTTAATTAAAATTGGTGTAAAGAGTAATGACATAGTATGTATTATGACAAATAGGTCATTGGAAACTATTGTAGCAATGTATGCAGTACTGAAAGCTGGTAGTGCATTCTTAAATGTTGATCCTACATATCCTGTAGATAGGACAAAATATTATATAGAGAGTAGTAGGTCACAATATGTATTAACGCAAAAAGAATTAAAAGATAGAGTAAAAGAAATACCAAATTGTATTGAAATTGATTTAGACAATAATATTTATCAAGAAAATAAAGATAGACCTAAAGTTAATATTAAAATGGAAGATTTATCATATATCATATACACATCAGGTTCAACAGGAGTTCCCAAAGGAGTAATGTTAAATCAAGTGGGTTTAACTAATATGGCAAAAGCAATGACAAAAGCATTAGATTATTTACATGACGGAAAAGTACATACATTGCTATCAGTAACTTCAACACCTTTTGATATATTTGTTTATGAAATAATAGTTTCATTAACACATGGTCAAAGAATTGTAATGGCAAATAATGCTGAACATAGAAACCCAAAATTATTAGAAAAATTAATGAAAAAGTATAATACAGATGTAATGACAGTTACACCAAGTTTAATGAAAATAGTATATGATAATAGAAGTGAAAATTCACCATTAAGATTAGTAAAAAATATGGTATTTGGTGGAGAGCCATTGCCTGAAAAATTTGTAAAAGATTTGAAAGCTTTAGCAGATGATATAACAGTATTTAATATATATGGACCAAGTGAAATAACAGTATTATCAAATGTACAAAATTTGAATGGAGAACCAGAAATTACAACAGGCCCACCAATAATGAATACACAAATACATATATTAGATAAAAATTTGAATAGAGTTCCAATTGGTGTAGTTGGTGAAATATATATATCTGGAATACAGGTTGGAGTTGGATATTTAGGAAAAGAAGAACTTACAAATCAAAAATTTCTTCAAAATAAATTTGGAAAAGGAAGAATGTATAAATCTGGTGATATAGGAAGATGGACATTTGAAGGAAAGATTCAATGTTTGGGAAGAATTGATCATCAAATAAAATTAAGAGGATTAAGAATAGAACTTGGAGAAATTGAAAATAAAATGGAACAATATCCTGGTGTATCTGCAGCAATAGTTAATAAAATAACGATAAATGATAAAGACTCATTATGTGGATATTATGTTACAGATGGTACAAGTAATATTAGTGAATTAGAAATAAAAAGTTACTTAAAAAAATATTTACCACAATATATGGTTCCAAGTTATATAGTACATCTTGAAAAAATGCCATATACAATTAATAGAAAAATAGATAGAAAAGCATTACCTATGCCTAATATTGAGGAAGAGAATTTTAAAGAAGAAGAACCAGATAAATATGATAATGATGAATTGAAATTACTACAAATCTGGAAAAATATACTACATTTAGATAAAATCAATTTAAATGATAATTTCTTTGATATAGGAGGAGATTCAATTTCTGCAATAAAAATGCAAATAGAAGCACTAAAATATAACTTCAATTTTGAGTATGCAGATATATTCAAATATCCTACAATTAAAGAATTAGCATCAAAAAAGAGATATAATAAGAATAATAATATCCAAAAATATGATTATTCAGAAATAAATAAAATATTAAAAAGAAATAATTTAGAAAATTTAAAAAAGATTCAAAAATATAATGTAAAAGATGTATTACTTATCGGAGGAACTGGATATTTAGGAATACATATATTATATGAATATTTGAAATATGAAAATGGAAAAATCTATTGTTTAGTAAGGAGAAAAAATAATGAAGAACCATTAATTAGACTTCAACAAAAAATTGCATTTTATTTTGGAAATGATTATTATGAAAAAAATAAAGATAGAATTCAAGTTGTCGAAGGGGATATAGTTGAAGAAAATTTAGCAATTAATTCAAAAGATTATAAAATGCTAAAAAATAATATAACAACAGTAATAAATGCAGGAGCACTAGTAAAACATTTTGGAATTTCAAAATTATTTAATGATATAAATGTAAAAGGAACAGAAAATGTAGTTGAATTTTGTAAAAAAGAAAATAAAAGATTAATACATATTTCAACTATTAGTGTATCAGGAAATGGAGAAAAAGAAGAAACAGTAGAAGAAACAAAAGAAAATATAAATAGTAAGAAAATCTTTAAAGAAAGTGATTTATATATAGGGCAAAATATATCAGGAATATATACTATAACTAAGTTTGAAGCGGAAAAAATAGTATTAAAAGCTATAAAAAGTGGATTAAATGCACAAATATTAAGGATGGGAAATATTACTAATAGATATAGTGATGGCGTTTTCCAACAGAATGTTGAAGAAAATGCTTTTGCAAAAAGATTAAAATCTTTTATTGAACTTGGAATGTTTCCAAAATATTTGTTAGATCATGCTATTGAACTTGGACCAGTTGATTTATGTGCAGAAGCAGTTATAAAAATATTAGAATATGATAGTAATTGTAATGTTCTACATATTTATAATTCTAAATTGTTACCAATAAAATTATTGGTAAATACAATGAAAGAATTGGGAATAAATATTGAAGCTGTAGATGATGAAACAATGTCAAGAAAATTAAAAGAAATTTTAAATGATAACTTTAAAAAAGAAATTTTATCTGGTATAATACATGACATAGATTCAAAAAAGAGATTAATATATACATCAAACATAAGAGTCTCATATGATTTTTCAGAAAAATATTTAGAAAAAATAGGTTTTTCTTGGAAAAATATAGATAGAGAATACATATTAAAATATATGAATTACTTTAAAGGAATAGGATTTATAGAATACTAAAGGAGAAAAAAAATGAAATTAATTAATACAGAATTTATATTACTTATTATATCTACACTTTCTATATTAGTATTAATGTATACTATTATAAAAAGGAAACCATTATCTCAATTACAACATGCATTTGCATCTGTTTTAGGAACAGTTTTAATAATAAGTATAGGTGTAATCTTGCAATTAGTTTTCACAACATTTGGAAATGTTGAACCAATTATTTTGGAAAACTTTATATATATAGGAACATGTTTTTTACCGGTTGCATTGTTTTTTGTAGCAATAATATTTAAAAACACAAAAATTAGGTTTAAGAAAAAATATTTATTATTATTTATAATACCGTTACTTACATTAACGGTATTATATACTAATAAATATCATAATTTATTTTATAAAGTATATTCAACAAATTTAAATGAAATGGTATATGGACCATATTTTTATATTCATACAATATATACATATGGATTATTATTTGTTAGTATAGGAATAATGATATATGGAACATTAAAAAATTCTGGAGCCTTTTCAAAACAAACAATGTTAATAATTATAGGAACAATGTTTCCAATAGTTGTTAATGTATTAGGAACATTAAAGATATATAATATGAATGTTTGTTTAACTCCAATCAGTTTTTCAATAGCTGTAATTTTCTATACATTTGCCATAATGAAATTTAACTTTTTAAAGATTACGCCAATAGCTTTACAAAAAATAGTTGATAGAATATCTGATGGATATGTAGTTTTGGATGAAAATAATGCAATTACAGATTTTAATAAAACATTTTTAGATATATTTAAACTAAGTCCAGAAGATATAAGAAGTAAAAATTTTATAAAATTTTTACAACAAAAAGATATATCAAGCCAAGCAATTTCTAAAATTAATCAATCGATAAAAAGAGCTAATGATACAGAAACAACAGTATCATTTGAACAGCAATTTGCAAAAATAAAAAAATATTTTAGAATAGAAATAACACCTATAAATTCAGACAATAATTCATTAGGAACATTATTTTTATTAAAAGATATAACACAACATAAAGAAGATATGGAGACAATAAAAAATAATCAAGATATCTTAATGGAAAGAGAACGTTTAGCAGGACTAGGACAATTAATAGGAGGAATAGCACATAACTTAAAAACACCTATTATGTCTATAGCTGGTGCAACACAAGGATTAGAAAATTTAATAAAAGAATATGATGAATCAATAGACGACCCACTTGTAAATTCACAAGACCATCATGATATCGCAAGAGATATGGAAGAATGGATACCAAAAATAAGAGCACATCTTGAATATATGTCAGACATTATTACAACAGTAAAAGGTCAAGCTGTTGCATCATTATCAACAGATGATACAGAAGAATTTACAGTTGCAGAGCTAATAAAAAGAGTAAATATATTAATGAAACATGAATTAAAAAATGCATATATTTATTTAAATGTATTGATGAAAATAGATGAAAATCAAATTATACATGGAAATGTAAATGTTTTAGTACAAGTTGTAAATAACATGATTTCAAATGCAATACAAGCCTATGCAGGAAAACATGACCAAAATATACAATTAGAAATAAGTAATATAGATAACTATATAAATATTTCTATCACAGATTTTGCAGGAGGACTTCCAAAAGAAGTACAAGATAGACTATTTAAAGAAATGATTACAACAAAAGGAAAAAACGGTACAGGACTTGGATTATATATGTCATATTCAAACATAAAAGCACATTTTGGAGGAGACATTACATATCAAACAGAAGATGGAAAAGGAACAACATTTAATATTTTGATTCCTATGAATAAATAATATAATGTATAGTTAAAAAGACTATATATCTCAGGATGAGTGATAAAATTTTATACAAAAAGGAGAACAGGGCAAATGAGAAAAGCATTACAAAATCAAATGAGTGGTGAAAGAAGATATAGAATAATCGGAGTAGATGATGAAGAAGGAATACTTGATTCTTTAACAGTGCTTTTTGATAATTCTGAATATGAATTTTATGGTGCACAAGACCCAGTAGAGGCAATTGAATTAGTAAAAAAAGAACATTTTGATTTAATGTTATTAGATTTTATGATGACACCTTTACATGGTGATGAAGTTGTAGAAGAAATAAGAAAATTTAACAAAGAATTATATATATTATTATTAACAGGTCATAAAGATATGGCTCCACCATTAGAGACTATTAAGAGACTTGATATTCAAGGGTATTGTGAAAAAAGCGATAAATTTGATCAATTACAATTATTGGTTGAATCTGGTATAAAATCTGTTAAACAAATGGAAGAAATAAAAAGAATAAATGATAAACTTTCAGAATCAAATGATAAACTTGAAAAAGCTTATTTAGAAATGGTTGAAACTTTAAGATTTGCTGTAGAAGCAAAAGATACATATACAAGAGGTCATTCAGATAGAGTTTCAGAATATTCAGTTCTAATTGGTCAAAAATTAGGATTAACAGAAGATCAAATAAAAACTTTAAGAATAGGTGGATTATTCCATGATATTGGAAAAATCGGAATTCCTGATAGTATATTATTAAAGCCAAGCAAACTTTCAGATGATGAATATTCACAAATAAAAAATCATCCAGCAATAGGGGCACATATATTAGGTTCTGCAGATATTTTTAAAGATATTATTCCAATAGTAAAACATCATCATGAAAAATATGATGGAACAGGATATCCTGGAATGTTAAAAGGTGAAGAAATACCATATTTAGCAAGAATTGCAGCTGTTGCAGATACATTTGATGCTATGACAAGTAGAAGAAGTTATAGAGGTCCAATTGATATTGAACATGTAAAAGATGAAATAAAAAGATGTGAAGGGACACAATTTGATCCTCAAGTAGCAGAAGCCTTTCTTGAGATTTTGAATAATAATTATGAAAAAATACAAGAAATACAAAATAAATATGTTAGTGAATAAAATAAAAACAGGATTTAGATTTTTCTAAGCCCTGTTTTTTACTTTACATTTTGTGAGCAAACTATGATATTTTCATAGAAAGACCAACTTTTTTACGTTCTTGATCAATTTTTATAACTTTAACTTTTACAATATCTCCAACAGAAACAATTTCAGAAGGTGATTTAACATATGAATCACTCATTTCAGAAATATGAACAAGTCCATCATATTTTACACCAATGTCAACAAATGCACCAAAATCGATAACATTACGAACAGTACCTGTAAGTACCATTCCTTCAGTTAAATCTTCAAATTTTAAAACATCACTACGAAGAACAGGTTTTGGCATATCCTCTCTTGGGTCACGACCAGGCTTTGATAATTCTGATATTATATCGGCTAATGTCATTTCACCAATATCAAGTGTTTTTGCAGTTTCCTCAATATTTACTGATTTTAATTTTTCTCTTAAAGAATTCAAATTTTCTTTATTTTTTAAATCTTCAATTTTAAATCCTAATAACTCTAATAATTTTTCAGTTTGTTCATAACTTTCTGGGTGAACAGCTGTATTTTCTAATGGATTTTTTCCATCAGGAATTCTAATAAATCCGGCACATTGTTCATAAGCAACTTTTCCAAGCTTTGGAACTTTTAATAATTCTTTTCTTTCTTTTAATTTACCATTTTCATCTCTATATTTTACAATATTTTTTGCAATTGTATTATTAATACCAGAAACATATGAAAGTAGAGAAGGAGTTGCAGTATTTACATCAACACCAACTTTGTTTACACTATCTTCTACAACACCTGTTAAGCTTTCTGATAATTTCTTTTGATTTACATCATGTTGATATTGACCAACACCAATTGCTTTTGGGTCAATTTTTACTAATTCAGCAAGAGGATCTTGTAATCTACGAGCTATTGAAATAGCACCTCTTATTGATACATTTATATCAGGATATTCTTCTGTTGCAAGTTTTGAGGCAGAATATACAGATGCACCAGCTTCACTAACAATTACATAACAAATATCATGTTTTACTTCTTTAATCATATCTGAAACAAACATTTCAGACTCACGAGATGCAGTACCATTTCCAATTGCAATCATATCAACATGGTCTTTATTTATTAAATCTAATAAAGTTTTCTTTGCACCTTCAACATCATTTTGTGGTGCTGTAGGATATACTGTAGCTATATCTAAAACTTTTCCAGTTTCATCAATTACAGCTATTTTACAACCAGTTCTATAAGCAGGGTCAAATCCCATAACAGTTTTACCTTTTATAGGAGCACCTAATAATAATTGTTTAGCATTTTGACCAAATACTTTAATTGCTTTTTCTTCAGCTTTTTCAGTTAAATCTGAACGAATTTCTCTATCAATAGATGGTTCAATTAATCTTGTAAAAGCATCTTCAATTGTATTTGTAAGCATTTCTGTAAATTGAGTTTTTCCTTTTATTATATCTTTTTGAATATAATATAAAATTTTATCTGTAGGTTTTTCAATAGATACTTTTAGGAAATCTTCAGCTTCACCTCTATTAATAGCTAAAATTCTATGACTTGGAAGTTTATGTACTAATTCTGCAAATTCGTAATACATTTCATAATTAGATTTTTCATCAGGTTTTGCAGATTTTGTTACAATAGTACCTTCACGATAACATATTTTTTTGATATATTTTCTATATTTTGCGTTATCAGAAATATTTTCAGCGATAATATCTAAAGCACCTTGAATTGCATCTTCAGCTGTTGCAACAACTTTATCTTTATTATTTTTATCTTCATCAGATAAATTATCAATATTTACAAATTCTTGAGCAATTTCATTAATATCTTTTTTCTCTTCTTGTGTAATAATAATATCTGCTAATGGTTCTAATCCTTTAGCTTTTGCAACAGTAGCTCTTGTCTTTTTCTTTTGTTTAAATGGTCTGTATAAATCTTCAACTTCTGCAAGTGTTTCTGCTGAAGCAATTGCAATAGTTAACTCATCAGTCAATTTTCCTTGTTCATCAATTGATTTTATAATTTCACCTTTTCTTGTTTCTAAGTTTCTAAGATATGTAAGTCTTTCTCCTAAGTCTCTTAAAATTTCATCACTCAACCCACCTGTAGCTTCTTTTCTGTAACGTGCGATAAATGGAATTGTATTTCCTTCATCAATTAATTTTACAGCATTTTCCACTTGTGTATTTTTTACATTTAATTCTTCTGCTATTTTATTTATAATTTTATCCATAGTCTTGTCCTTTCTAAATTTACCTTTACAAATTATATCCTCAAAGTTTGCAAAAATCAAGAGATATAGAAAATTCAATTTGAAAAAATATCTAAAATTTTTGTATAAATTTAATATTCATTTAATGAATAAAAAGTAATATATATAAGGTTATTTATATGAGAATATTAATAGTTGAAGATGAATTTAAAATTGCTGATGTAATAGCAAGTAGATTAAGAAATGAGCAATATATTGTTGATGTTTATGGAGATGCAGAAGAAGGGCTAGATAATGCATTAACAAATATTTATGATTTAATAATCTTAGATGTAATGCTTCCTGGAATTGAAGGATTTAAAATTTTGCAGGAAATTAGAAAACAAAAAATAGAATCAAAAGTAATCATGCTTACAGCAAAATCAATGTTATAAGACAAATTAACAGGATTTGATGCAGGTTCAAATGTGCAAATAAAGGTAGTTAGAGGCTTAGGTTATAAATTAGAATGTTAAAAGGAAAATAAAAGTGGAAAAATTAAATAAAAAATTGGTTAAAAAGTTTCAAAAAAAACAAGGAATGATTTAATATTCCTTGTTTTTTTGTTTTTATAACCATTCTCCAACTTTCTTAATATAAATCTTTTTAACAATTTGAACAAGAACAACATACAAAGCAGTCAATCCAATAACAATTAAGTAATACAAAGGTGGTAATATTTCAAAATGGAATGATGAAATATTATGGAATAATATTGGAGTAATTATAGTACCAATTATTGTAACCATAGTAAGAGCAGTTAAGATAGGATTTGCTCTTGATTGTACAAAAGGAATTTTTGATGTACGCACAAAATGTATTATTAAAGTTTCACTAATTAGACATTCAACAAACCAAGCTGTTTGAAAATATGATTCACTAGCAATATTGTTATATCCTAAAATAAACCAGAATGCCAAGAATGCTAAAACATCAATAATTGAACTAATAGGTCCCATAACATTCATAAAAGTTCCTAATCCTTTTGTATTCCATTTTCTAGGCTTTAATAAAAATTCTTTATCAACATTATCATAAGGGATAGCTATTTGAGAAAAATCATATAAAAAATCCTGTAAAAGCATTTGAATAGGTAGTAATGGTAAAAATGGTAAGAATATACTTGCAATAAAAATACTAAAAACATCACCAAAATCCGAACTTAAAGCCATTTTCATATATTTTATAATATTCCCATATACTTTTCTTCCTTCAACAACACCATTAAAAACAACTTTTAAATTTTTCTCCAATAAAATTATATCACTAGCTTCTTTTGCAATATCTGTCGCAGTATTTACACAAATACCAACATCAGCATTATGAAGTGATGGAGCATCATTTACACCATCTCCCATATATCCAACAACATGACCATTCTTCTTTAATATAGTAATAATTCTTTCTTTTTGTAAAGGATTCATTCTTGCAAATATATCAACATCTTCAACTTGTTTTGAAAGTTCATCATCAGACATTTTATCAATATCAGAACCAGTTAAAATTTTATCATTTGGAATTCCAACTAATCTTGAAACATTTTCGGTAGCATATTGATTATCACCAGTTAATATTTTTGTTGTAACACCATATTCTTTTAAATTTTTAATTGTAGTTTTTACATCTTTTTTTGGTGGATCAAGAAATGCAACAAACCCGATAAATACCATTTCAGATTCATCAGAAGAATTAAATATATCTTTACCAGAATATTCTCTTTTTGAAGCTAATGCAATAACTTGCATTCCCTGTAAAGCTAAATCTTTTGCATTACTATTTATATTTGCAATCATATTTTGAGTTAAGTCTTTGTGTTCACCATTTATTTTTACAGTAGTACATCTTTTTAATATTTCTTCCAAAGCACCTTTTGTAATAATTCTATAATGATCATCATGTTTTACAACAACACTCATTATTTTTCTTGTATAATCAAATGGAATTTCATCAACTTTTTCATAATCAACAATTTTTTCTTTAATATTATGCTCATTTCCATATGTAATAACAGCTTTATCAACTAAGTTTTTCATTCCAGTTCCATAATAACTATTTAAATAGGCATATTCAAGAATTGATAAATCTTCTTTACCTTCAACATTAATATATTTTTGTAAGACAATCTTGTCTAATGTTAAAGTTCCTGTTTTATCTGTACACAATACATCAATTGCTCCTAAATTTTGGATTGATTGAATGTTTTTTACAAGAGTTTTCTTTTTAGCCAATGTTTTAGTACCTTTAGTTAAATTAACATTAACAATCATAGGAAGCATTGTTGGAGTAATTCCAACAGCAACAGATAATGCAAATAGAATTGCCTCTAATACATCTTTACGAATAAGTGCATATATAATAAATACTGCAATAGAAACAACAAGCATATATTTAATAAGAAGTTTTGTTATATTATTCATACCTTTTTCAAAATTTGTAATTTCTTTTTTATTATCAATTTGTTTACCCATATTTCCTAAATATGTTGAAAATCCTGTGCTGATAACAATACCAGTAGCTTTACCACTTATAACACTTGTCCCCATCAAGCAAATATTAGATAGTGAAAAAATTTCATTTGATGGTATGTAAGAATCCTTTTTCTCAATAGGAGCACTTTCACCAGTAAAAACAGATTGATTTAAAAATAAATCCTTACTTTCTAAAATCATAATATCTGCAGGAATTATTGAGCCAGCATTTAAATGAACAATATCACCTAATACAATATCTTCTGTTTTTATATTTTTTTCTTTGCCATTTCTTATAACAGTTGCAGTAGAAAAAAGTTTACTCTTTAAAGACTGATTAAACTTATAAGTAGAATAGTCTTGAAAAAATCTTATCAAAGCACTTGCAAAACCAATAGCTAAAATAATTATAGTTCCAAGAGTATCATCACCAACAAATTTATTTATAATTGCTAAAACTATAAGAATAAAAATAAATTTATCTTTAAATGAATTTATAAAAAAGTAAAACCATGAATGTTTTTCCTCTTTTACTACAATATTTTTTTCATCATTTTTATGTTTTTCTTCAATTATTTTTGAAGATAGACCTTTTTCAATATGAGAATTAAATTCATTAAGTATTTCATCTTTTGATTTTTGAGCTATATTTGTATATTTTTCAAGAATTTTTTTATCATTATTAACTAATTTTTGATTTTTAAATTTATTTTTTATAAAAAACAAACGAATCATTTATATCACTCCTTTGAACAAATTTATTATAACACAATGATTAAAAATGAAAATAATTTTATAAAAAAATTTTTATATTTAATATTTATTTAATCTTTTAAAACTAAAATACATTTAGAAAGTAAGAAATAAGACTTTCAAATAATATTAGGAGGATAAAAATATGAGTAGAAAAGTAAAAAATATAATTATAATAACAATTATAATTATAATTATAGTATGTATTGCAAGAGGATTTACAATAAAGCTTGCTAAAGAAAGTGGAGAATATTCATCAACAACATCAAATGGAAACGCAACATCAAAAATAAAATTAACAGGAGATTTTTACATTACATCATTAGAAGATGATGACACAACATATAGTAATATTGATTTTAATGGATATAAATTATATGTAAATGGAGTTGCTATAAACTAATGAATATGCTATAATTGAAACAAAAAAAGTAAGAAAAGGATATAAACAATGAAAACAATATTAGCCTCAGGTTCTCCAAGAAGAAAAGAACTATTAAGTTTAATAACACCAAAATTCGAAATCATAGTAAGTGGTGTAGATGAAAGTTTAAAAGAAGGACTAACTCCAGAACAACAAACTGAAAGACTAGCATATATAAAAGCAAAAGATGTTTTCGAAAAAACATCAGGAGACAGAATAGTAATTGGTTCAGACACAATTGTAACCAAAAAAGGTAAGATATATGGAAAACCAAAAAGTAGAGAAAATGCAATTCAAATGATAAAAGAACTTTTAGAAGGAGATAGAACACATAGTGTAATCACAGGACTAAGCATTTTAATTGAAAAAGATGGTGTATACAAAGAATACAAAACATTTGATGAAGTAAAAGTATTCTTAAAAGAAATGTCAGAACAAGAAATAGAAAAATGGGTTGATTCAGGAAAAGCAATGGATAAAGCAGGAGCATATGGTATTCAAAATGAATTTTGTGTATTTGTTGACAAAATTGATGGAAATTATACTAGTATTGTTGGACTTCCAACTCAAAAAGTCTATGATGTCTTGAAAAATTATATTGATTAAAATAAAAAATGAGACGAATATAAATGAATAGTTCATTTATACCGTCTTATTTTAATATATAATAAAGTCTTATCTTTTTAAAGATATTTAAAGACTTCTTCAGGATATAATATTTTTGATTTATTTTTAAAATCATCAATATCAATCCATTTGGCAGAAAATTCTCCACCTCTATCTATAATATTATATTCATCTTTGTAATCACTATCTGCAATATCAATTGAATAAAATAAAATTAATTCATGAGCATTTTTACCATTAAAAGTAAAGATATTTTCAGAAATACCAAGAAAATCTTTTACAACAATATCTGTATTAATTTCTTCTTTAAATTCTCTCTTTAAAGCATCAGAACTTTTTTCAAGAAATTCAATACCACCACCTAAACATCTATAAAAAGTTTGATTTTTTACTTTATCAAATTTTTCTTCTACAAGTAGTTTATTATTTTTTATTGCTAAACCTAATGCAATAGGTCTGATTTCAGTGTATTTATCCATATGTAACCTCCTTTTTTTATTAATTATGATATTAAATTATTTAAAAATATTTTATAAGCTAATAGAAATAAAGTCAAGTGAAATATGGATTAATTTATAAAAATGTGATATATTATTTTGGAAAGGAAGTAGAGAATATGAAAGCAGTTGTTATATCAGATATACATGGTTCTGGATATTATGCAGAAAAAATAAAAGAGATTAATGAAAGAGAAAATCCTGACAAAATAATATTATTAGGTGATTTATATTATCATGGACCTAGAAATGAGTTGAGTCAAGAATATAAGCCAATGAAAGTGGCAGAAATTTTGAATTCTTTAAAAGATAAATTGTTGGTTGTTAGAGGAAATTGTGATGCAGAAGTTGATGAAATGATTTCAGATTTTAAGTTTAATGATCATATTTTGATGGAGATTAATGGAAAAAAGTTTTATTTTACTCATGGTCATAAGTATAATATTGAGAATATTCCTTATGATGATTTTGATGTTATGATTTATGGACATATTCATCAAGGTTTTATTCAAGAGAAAGAGGGTTTTGTTTTTGCAAATCCTGGTTCAATTTCTCTTCCAAAATGTAATTCTGCTCATAGCTATATTGTGCTTGTTGATAATAAGATTGTATTGAAAGATGTTGAGGGTGAAGTATTAAAGGAGTATGAGATTAGGAGTTAAAACTGAAATTAGATAAAACAAGAAAAAAATATCCAGTTGCTAAAGCTAAATCTGTAAGTACAAAATATAATAAATTATAGTAATAATTAATGGGGGAATTATTATGGATGAAAAAGAATTACAAAATTTTTCGAAAACAACATTGAAACAATATTAGGATATAAATTTATAGATACAGAATTTGTAGTAGGCGATTTTAGAATTGATTCTTTGGCTTTTGAGGAAGAGACTAAATCTTTAGAATAATTGAATATAAGAATGTAAAAAATGCTTCTTTAGTTGATCAAGGATATACATATTTAAAATTGATGCTTGAAAGAAAAGCAGATTTTTTACTTCAATATAATATTAAAACAAAATCATCTTTGGCTATTGAAGATATTGATTGGAGTCAATCAAAAATTATATTTGTTTCACCAATATATACTGTATATCAACTAAATGCTACAGACTTCAAAAATATACCAGTAGATTTAGTTAAACTAACCAGATATGAAGATGATATTATCGAAATTGATTTTATAAAAAAGACAAGCAATGTTAAAGTGCAAGATATTCAAATGGAATCTATACAAAACGATGTTAATAAAGAAATAATTGTATATACTGAGGAAGATCATTTATCTAAAGTTTCGGACAATATAAAAAGAGTATATGAAGAATTAAAAAATAGAATATTAGAATTAGATGATATAGATGTTGAAGCCAAGAAGTTATATATAGCATTTAAAGGCTCAAGAAATATTACAGATATAGAATTTCATAAAAATAAATTAAAAGTTTATATAAATATGAAAAAGGGTAGTCTAAATGATCCATTAAAAATAGCAAAGGACATAAGTAATACAGGACATTGGGGCAATGGAGACTATTGTGTTACGATAAATAGTGAAGATGAAATAGACAATATTATTCCTTTAATAAAACAGTCTTTAAAAATAAATAAAAAGTAGACAAAAGAAAAGCAAAACGATAGTAATTAAAAATTACAAAATTATTTTGCTTTTTAATTATTTATAAAATAGATAAACATATAAATAAGATACTTTTGTGGCTATAAAAATATATTGAAAGAGTGTTATGCAAGTAATAATATAACATTTATTATTACTTTTATTGAATCAAAAATTATTTTATGATATAAATAAGATAAAAAGATGGTAGAATATAAGGAGAAATTAGATGAACAAATATTTCCTAATAATTACGAATACTAATGTATATAATAGGCAATTTATAACTCTATCAAAGTCAAACATTGATTTTGAAATTAATAAAGAAGATTATATATATATTTCTGAAAAAGGAATTATTGAAACATTATGGAAATTGAACAAAAAAGATAAAGAAAGATATAGGATTGAGAAGATAAAAGTTGTTAAAGATGGATGTAAGTTTTTAGATTTAAATATTTCAAAAAACAATAATAAAAAAACTATATACATAAATAATGAGCAAGATATACAATATTTGAGTCGAGTTTTTCAACATAAAATTAAAATCTATCCACAATATAATATTAATAATATATTAGATAGAGATCTAAAATTTATAATACGATTAAAGAGATGTGATCCAGAAATAGAGTTTTACTATAATTCAATTTTAGATAATAGTCAAAAAGCGTCAGTGGCAATTATTCCTACCTATGGAGTATGTATAGTTGAAAATTTTATAGAAAAAGTTCTCGGAAATATAAATACAAATATTGATATTGTACTTGAAAAATTAAAACAAAATAAAACTTTATACAGAGATGAGCAACTAAATGAAATAAACAATAGTCTGGTTTTAAGTAAAAATAATAAATTAAATATAAAATACAAAAAATATATAATATGTGATGATTTAAATGAAAATCAAATTTCAATGCTAAATAATTTATTAGAAGACAAGTTGACTTATATTGAATTTGTTACAACGGAAATTTTCATGAACAAATTACTTGAAATGTCAAAAGGAAAAGATATTGTAATAGACGAACAAAAGAAATATGGTATCAAATGTGCATTAATGCCACAATATGTTATAAAGAAATCATTAACGACATTTAGAATTGATTGCAATGGAAAAATACAAATTCCAAAAAGTAGCATAGAATTAGATGATGAACAGATAAGAATTTTAGATGAATTAAACGAAAGAACTTATATAGAATCTACAGCAGGAACTGGAAAGTCGGCATTACTATTAACTAAAGCATATATGATGGCAAATGAAAATAAGAATAAAAATTTTTTATTAATATGTTATAATAATAAATTATGTGAAGAATTAGAAAACGAAGCAAAATATAAAAATCAGCAAGCAGAAAATTTACAGGTAAGAACCTTTGACAAGTTTATACAAGAAAATTTTTCAAATACTAATGATTTTATAAAAAATCATAGTGAATTTATGAAAAAAGTAAGAAATCGGAGATTTTTCAAAAATTTACGGTGGAATTTTTATAGATGAGGCACAACAACTGGAAGATGAATGGAAAATAGCATTATATAGCATGCTAGATGAAAATAAATACATGATAATGGTAGGAGATTATAATCAAGAGATAAGACCTAAAAATAAAGAAGAATATGAAGAAAATGATGATTTAATAATATTAGAAGATGATAAAAAAGATGATAATATCTATTATTTAGGAGAAATTGAGTTTAAAAGAATAGTTTTAAATAAAAATTACAGGAATACTATACAAATAACAAATGGAATAAATAGGTTGATAAGACAATTAGAAAAGTATAAAAAAGATTTTAAATTTAAAGAAAAGAAAAATAATAAAAATTTATTATTAGGTATAGCAACTAGAAACGGGGAAGAGCCAGAATATATATATGCTATGGATACAAATATACTAAAAGAAAAAATAAAAGAAAAAATACATTATTTGATAAATGAAAAAGGAATTGAACAAGAAGAAATAATATTATTATATCCACCAAATTTTACTGATAATGAAGAATCAAAAATATATAATAATAAAACATGTGGGAAATTAAGCAAGTCTATTATCGAAAAAATTATAAAGAACGAACTTAATTTAGAATTAAATGACTTGACAGATGGGCTCTCAAAGATAAATGAGCATGGAATAAAATTATCTACAACAGGTAAAGCAATTGGACTGGATTTTAAAGCAGTAATTATTTTTGGATTATATAATATAAGAGCTTCTAGATATAATAATATAGAATTTAATAACATAGCTACAATAAAAGATGTAAATAATGATATTAAAAAGGAAGTTATTAATAATATGAAGAATATATATGTTGCTGCATCAAGAGCAAGAGAGTTTTTATATATAATAGATGATATAGATGGCACAACAAAAAACATTATATCAGAATATGCAAAAAAGATTGGAGAAAAATAATGGATAAATTAAATAAATATCAAGAATTTTGCAATTATTTAAAAGAAGAATATATAAATAAACTAAGCGGAGAATCAAAAGATGATGAATATATAATAGGAGAGAGACCATCAGATAGAATTGTTATTGGCCTTTTGGATTCTGGAGATTTAGAAGATGAGTCTAAAAGATTTGAAAGCATGCATTTATTAAAAGTTAATTTCTTTCTTAACCAAAGTGCTAAAGGAGTATTGCATATAAATATAAAGGGAAATTTGTTTTATAATGTATTACCAAATTATAATGATCAGATTAATAATATAAGAATAGAAAATAATAATGATGAAAAAGAAGAAAAAATTGCTAAAATTGTAAATAAATTTAAAAGAATAAAAATAGATAATGAATTAAAAGATATTCAAGTGAATGTAGAAAAATTGATAGAAGAAAAAAGAGTTGATTTATCTAAAGAAGTGAATTCAAGAATAAATAAAATAAGAATGGATGATTCTATATATTATAAAAATAGAGCTATCCCTGTAGAAAAATTATCTAATGAGAATATTTTTTATGATTTTATAGAAAAAGAAAAGATCATAAGGCAGAGACCAAATTGGAAATTTGAAGTATATTTAACTTGTAAAAAGAGTAATTCGAAATCAGATAATTACATAGTAACCTTAATTTTTATAAATAAAACACCCAAATGCCAAAATTACAATCCTAAGAAAGAAGAATTTCTATTTTATCCTACTCCAATATTTAATGTTGGGGTTGAAATAATTGGAGAAAATGTAAAATTTGAAAGCAACAAACTTCCGTATTTTAACAACTCATACAAAGTTGATTCAAACACCAGAGTAAAAGGAGAGTGGATATCTGCAGAATTTAATGAAAAGGAAAATAAAATTTATACTACAAATGTTCCTAAATTTATAGAATATAGAAGAAAGACCATAGATATTTATAGTGAAAATACAGTATTTGAAAACTTAATAAATAATCCTATTGAAAATCTTCTTATAATTTATGAAGGAATGAAAAAATATGTAAAAGATATAAAAAAAGACAGAGCAATAATAGAATCTAAAGATTATGAAGAGTTTGACAAAGATATAAATACATTTGAACAAGAGATAAACAGATTTAAAATAGGAATAGATGTATTAAATGATTATTTAGAAGCAAGAAAAGCATTTGAATATATGAATAAGACTTTTTCACAAAATAGAAAATATACTTCTTGGCGACTTTTTCAACTCGTATATATTGTTTCAATGATTCCAGATATTATATACAATGAACACAAAGATGAACTTAAGCAAATTTATGGTTACAAATATGAAGATGAAACTGAAATACTTTTCTTTCCAACAGGAGGAGGAAAGACAGAAGCATTTTTAGGATGTGCAACTTTTACTATGTTTTATGATAGGCTAATGGGAAAAAATTTTGGAGTAAGTACTATAATAAAATATCCATTAAGATTATTATCTATACAACAGTTAGATAGGTGTTTAAAGGTGATAATAAATGCAAATAAAGTGATGGATTCAACTGAAGAGATTAAAGATAAAGAAAGATTTTCTTTAGGTTATTTTGTTGGTTCAAGTAATACCCCAAATAAAATTGAAGAATTTGAGAAAGACGAGATTGTAAAAAAAGATGATTTTAAGTTGATTGATATATGCCCAGAATGCGGTGGTAATATACAATTAAAGTATGATGAAGAAAGCAAGACATTACAACATTTTTGTGAACATTGTAATAGACCTTTACCATTATATATAGTTGATGATGAAATTTATAGATTTTTGCCTACTATTTTAATAAGTATAGTTGACAAACTAACTCAAATAAGTTTTTCTAGTAGCTTTAAAAATATATTAGGAGCACCTGGATACAGATGTAAAAAACATGGATTTTCGCATAATAAAAAATGTAAATATGATATAAATTGTGAAATGGAAGATATTAGCTCAAGTTGTAAAGTATCTCTTGCACCTACATTATTTATACAGGATGAATTACACTTATTGAAGGAAAGTTTAGGAGCTTTTTCAGCTCATTACGAAAGTTTTTGTAAGTATTACATAAATAACTTATTGCCAGTTGAACACTCAAGAAAAATAAAATATATAGGTGCTACTGCTACTATTTCTGGAGCTGATAAACTAATTAAAAATTTATATGGAGAAAATTGTAGAATATTTCCTTGTAATTTAACGAATAAGGAAGGGGGTAATTTCTACTCATATATAGATAAAAAAGATATCTCAAGAACTATAATAGGATTTGCCCCATATGGAAGATCTGTTAATGCTGGAATGGAATACAGTGTTACTACTTTAAGAAAATTATTATATAATATGTACATGAATTCAAATGAATATATGAAAGAAATACCTGATTTACAAGTTGATGAAGATGAATTCAAAGCAATGGTTTTTTATTATTGGACAACAATTGTATATTTTAATTCAAAAAATGATAACAATAAACTAAGAAATACATTTGATCAACAAGCAAATATTGAACATTTAGGAGATATTCCAGATGCTAAATTTAACATTATTAAAATGACAGGGGATGAAGATTTTACTGAAATTAAAGATAGCTTAAATGATATTCAAAGAGAAAAAATTAAAATGAAAACGCACAATTTAATTTTAGCCACTAGTACAATCTCTCATGGTGTAGATGAAGATGAATTTAATAATATATTTTTTTATGGTGTGCCAAGTAATACTGCGGAATATATTCAAGCATATTCAAGAGTAGGAAGAAAGTATGAAGGATTGGTAATTGATATAATAAGATTAGTTAGAGCAAGAGATACATCATATTTAAATTTTTTTAAACTATTTCATAAATACAAAGATTATTTAATTTATGATGTTCCAATTAATTCTACATCTGTTAATGCTATGAAACATACATTACCTGGAATATTTATAGGATTGCTAAAACAATATTATTCTGTTAGAGATAATAAAGATTATTGTAAATTTGGAAATTTTATTGATGGGATCAAAAATGGAAAGTTAAGTATAGAAGAAATTCGTGATAGATTAACTTATATCTATAATACAAATATGTTTTCTTCTGACGAATTAAAAATGGAATATGAAAGAGCTATTGAAATAGAGTTAATTAATATAATAGGTAATATAAATAATAAGTTGAATATGATAAAAAGAGATACAGTTATTACAAATTATATGGACGAATTTACAACAATAGGAACTAAGGTTATGACTAGTTTAAGAGATGTAGATGAAACTGTTAATATTACGATTAGTTTTTATGGAGGAAATTATGAGAAGAAGTAAGAACCAAATAATATATAGTGCTTTACCAGGACAATTTATTACTTTTTCTAGCAGTAAAAGTGATAGAGAAAATTGTAAGAGAGCAAATCAATGTGTTATAAATATAAAAAAATGGAACACCAAAAGAATAAGTGAAGATGAAATATACTTTCCTAAAATTGTTAGACAAATAAAAATGGATTTAAAAAATTTTATTAAAAGTGCAGATAAAGATTATATAGATATGGATAAAAATTTTAAAAATTTCTTAGGAAATAGTAAGGAAAATTATAAATTTTTAGAGATTAATAATGAAAAAGTGAATGATTTTGTTAAAAATGATGAAAATTTAACTAATCAAATATTCGGATACATAAATCCTAAATTATTTTATTGCCCAAAATGTGGAAAAGTAAAGAATTTAAAATATGATACAGATATATATGAGATGAATTGTGATGTGTGTAAAGAACAAATGAAACAGTATAACAGAATTTGGGCATGTAGTTGTGGCAACTTTCTACCTATAAAAATTTTGGATGAAAAGATTTCAAACTATAGATATTTTCCAAAAAATAAAAATGGATTTATAATTAATGGAAAAGAAAGTGGACTAAAAGCACCAATTTGTAGTGATTGTGGAAATTCAATGAAAATGATAAATGCAACAGACAATGCATCATTTTATCCTCGAATAATAAAATCTGTAAATTTAATTAAAAATGAAGATGCAAAAATTTGTAGCTCAAAAGAAGGAATAGAATTAATTTTAAAAAGAAAAATCGGTGATATAAATGAAAATGAATTCATAGAAAGAAAGAATAACATATTAAATAAAAAATTAAATGCTAAAAAAGCAGAGTCATCTATAACTGGATTAGAAGCTTTATTGAAAAATATAAAATCGGGAGATAAAGAAGAAACGTTTAGATTACAAGCAGATGATGAATCTATTGCAAAAAATGAAGCAATTGCATATAAACTACTAGAATATGAAACTATAAAGAATAATACACTATTAACATTAGATAAAGCCATGGAAAATTCAGTCAAATATGAACAAGCAAGAGAAAAAACAGAGCTAGAAAAATTACTAAAAATAATGGGAATAAAAGATATATCTTCAATTACTAATATAGAAATAATTAATACAGCATATGGATATACTAGAGTGTATCCTTCTGAAGAGAATGTACTACAAAATGAAAAATTTATAATTAGATCCTTTATAGATTCTAGTTCTAAAGAAAAATATGAAAATGGAACAATAGACTTTTTAAATACTAGAGATAAAACAGAAGGAATATTGATAGAATTAGATAAAGAAAAAATAATTAAATTTTTACAAAGCAATAATGAAATAATGAAAAATAGGATAATACAAACAGATAATGAAAAAGAATTAAATAAATGGTTTATAGAAAATCCAGATCCTACTATCATAGATAGATATTCAGAGATACAAGAAGATGGAAGTTGCACAAAAGATGTATACACATTATTGCATACAATATCTCACATGTTTATTAATGTATTTGGAGAAAATTGTGGATTAGATAAAAATTCTCTAGGTGAAATGATTTTTATTAATGTGCCTGCAATATTTATTTATTCACAAACAATTCAAGGATATGTTTTAGGAGCATTAACCGACATGTTTAAAAGAAATTTATTAAATGTATTAAAAGAAACATTTGAAAATAGCAAAGTTTGTATTTTTGATCCAATATGTATGGATACAAGTAATGGAAGATGTGTAGGATGTTCTTATTTAGATGAAGTTACATGTGAACACTTCAATCAGGATTTAACTAGAAAATTTTTATATGGATATAGAAATAATGACACTGAGAAAAATATAATTGGATTTTGGGAGGAATAATAAAGATGGCAATAATGCATCCAAAAAATGTTATAGAATTTAAAAATAGTACAGAAAAAACCTTTTATATTAGTTTAAAAGAACAATTACCAGATGAATATGATGTTTATTATTCTGTAACATGGTATGATAAAATAGATAATAAAAAAATAAATTCTGAAGCAGATTTTATTATAACCCATAGAACCAAAGGATTTTTGTGTATAGAAGTTAAAGGCGGTTCTAATATTATACACGAAGATGATAAATATAAAATTATTGATAATTATGGTGATGTAATTTATGAAAAAAACATTTCTCCACATGAACAAGCAGAGAAAAGTATGAGATATTTTTATAATTTATATGAAGAAATATATAATACTAAATATAATAGAATTTATGGATTTATGGCTGCATTTCCTAATTTTCAGATAAAACAAGATAGTAATAGCTTGTTTTATCAAGTATCTGATACTACAATAGATCATTCTGATATGAAAAATCTAAAGAAAAGTATTGACAATGCGTTTTTATATTTTGGACGAAATAAAAAAAATCAAATACTTACAACTGAACATGATATAAAAAATTTAAATGATATGTTTAAGAGAGTTTATGCTGTTGAAGCTTCAAAAGGAGCATTAATAGATGCAAAAGAAAAAGAACTTGAAAAAATTAATGAAATAGAAGATAATATTATTAATTTATTAATGAATTATAAAACTTTTGCCATAAAAGGCGCTGCAGGAACGGGTAAATCTTGGATAGCATATAAAATGGCTTTATCCTCTGTAATTCATAAAGAAAAAAAAGTTTTGATGACAAATAAAAGCGACTATTTGAGTAATTATTTCAGAACCCAATATGATATAACTAATTTAGATAGGTTACATATTTTAAGTTATAAAGAGGTGTTAGAAAAATTAAATATAAAGGAAAAAGAGGTAAATGATAGCGAAATAGCTCCTACAAATAAATATGATGTTATTATTATAGATGAGGCTCAAGATTTTAATGAAGAAGAAGCATTCTTTTTAAGAAATTTAACTTTATCAGAAAGTAGTGAATTTTATGTTTTTTATGATAATGAGCAAAACATTTATAATAATGAATTAGATAAGACATTAGATAATTTTTTGATAGAAAAACCACCATATGTTTTAACTGAAAATTTAAGAAATACAAGAAATATATATGAATGGGTAAAAATTAAAACAAAATTTGCAAGACAAACATATACAAATCAAATTGATGGACCAGACCCTCAATGCCTGGTGTTTAGTTCAAAAAATCAAACATGCAGATATATAAATAACACAATTAATACATTAATAAAAAAAGATGAAGTACCAATTCAATATATTAAACTAATAATAGATGATGAAATATATCAATATTTTGATAATGTAGAGTGGAATTTTAAGTATGAAAAGAATAATTATTCCATAAATTCAAAAACAATAAATATTATAAAAACAAGTGATTTTAAAGGATTAGAATCTAATGTTATTATTTATGTGCATAAATATAATTCAGATAAGAATTTTAGCTATGTTGGGTTAACTAGAGCAAGATTTTACTTATATGACATTCAATTAAAAGAATAATAAAATGATACAAACTAATGAAGGAGTTAAAAAAATGAAAAAAGAAGTTATTAATTCCCCAATAAGATGGGCGGGTTCTAAGAAGAAGATATTAAATGAAGTACTTACTTTATTTGATAAAGAAAGTGAATATTATGTAGAACCATTTTTGGGCTCAGGAGTTGTATTGATAAATTTAATGAATAATATTAAAGAATTTAAATTTAAAAAATTTTATGTGAACGATATAAATGAGAATATAATAAATTTTTATATTATTTTAAGGGATAATGTAGAATTCTTAAATGAAAATATATATACAATAACTGATAAATATAATAAGATTAAAGATATTAATGAAAAAGAAGTTTTTTATTATAATATTAGAGAAAAATATAATAAAATAGACAACAATAATGACAAGAAAACGATTTATTTTTATTTCTTAATGAAAGCTGGATATAATGGAGTATATAGGGAAAATAAAAATGGTAAATTTAATGTTCCGTTTGGAAAAAAAGAAAAAATTAATTGTGATATAGAAAATATGAGACAAATTTCAAAAAAATTACAATGTGTTGAATTTTATAACTATGATTATGATATTTTTCTAAAAATGTTAAAGAAACAAAATGTATTACAAAAAGCTTTTGCTTACTTTGATCCGCCATATATACCTGAAGAAAAAGTTATAAATAAAAAACAAGAATTATATACAAATACAATTTTTAAGCATGAGAAATTTGTAGAAAATATAAGTAAAATAGAAATCAATAAATTTCTTATTTCAATGAGCGAATCTAATAAAGCAGATCAAATATATGGAAATTTTAATAAGTATAAGGTAAATGAAATTACTAGAACTATTAATCCCAAAAAGGCAATAAAGTCTACAGAAATTGTTTATTCTAATTTTAATATTATTAAAAAATATAATGACAAATAAGCAGATAAAAACAGTAACATTTTCTATTATGTATAATTAAATACTTAAAAAAGCTTTTATAAAAGTTTTTTAACAATTTGAAAAAAAACACTCATAACCCGAAGGTCGTAAGTTCGAGTCTTACCTCCGCAACCAAAAATTTTATTAGAGTCGCAAGAGATTGTGGACTCTTATTTTTTGATCATTTTAAGTTACATAAAATGAATTGGGCACCATTTGGGCACAAATCTATATAAAAAGGTTTTTGGTAAACCTTGAATTTTCGATATTTATAAATATATTTGATTAAATTCTATTTGAAATAAAATGAAAAAGTTTCTGCTTAAATTATAAAATATTAAATTGTAAAATTAATTAAAAGTATTTAAGCAGAAACTATCATGTCTTGATTTACTTCTTTATTATTATAATTTTTCATAGAATTTTTTTCCTTTCAATTTTTTTATAAATTTATGTGATAAGCCTCTAATTGGCTTTAAAATATTTTTTTGTATCTTCCCTATAAAGAAGATTATCAAGTTTATCTGATGCCTCTCTGTCCATTCTCGCAAATGCATGTGCATAGATATTTAATGTTGTAGATGTTTGAGCATGTCCTAATCTATTACTAACAGTTCTAACATCTAATCCTTGTGCAATAAGCAAAGTTGCATGTGTATGGCGTAAGCCATGAAATGTAATATGTGGCAAGTTTTTATCTTCTAGGAACTGCCTAAACCATTTTGTAATTGTATCTGGATGCATAGGAGAACCATCCCATTGTACAAATAATCGATTTGTATTTTGCCATTTGTCTCCTAATTTTAATCTTTTTTCTGATTGTTTTCTTTTGTAATCTTTTAAAAGTTTAGTAATTGAATCAGGGATGCTAATAACCCTGTTTGATGTTTCAGTTTTAGGATCTTTTGTATAGATACCAATAGAAGAAACATATTGACTAGCCTGTCTTACAGTAATTGAAGAATTTTTTAAGTCTACATCTTGCCATTCTAATCCTAAAACTTCTCCACGTCTTAATCCTGTGAAAATTGTTAAAAGGATAATGACTCGAAACTTTAATTCTTCACTTTCCAATGCCTTAATTAATGCAATTGTTTGTACATCATCATAGAAATTAATCCTTGGCTTTTTAGATTTAGGTGGTCTTACCCTTGATGCAGGATTGTATGGAATCATTTGCCAATATACTGCTTGTTGTAACATAGAATGTAATAATCTGTGATGTTCCAGTACAGTTTTTGAAGATAACTTATGTTTAATATTTTTTCTAATATATGTTGATTCACTTAATTCTTGATATAAATACATTAATTGCATTGGTTGAATTTTGTCTAAATACATGTTGCCGAGATAGGGGAGAATCCTTGACCTTAACATACTTTTATATCTTTCATAAGTTTTAGGAGACAAATTTGGAATAGCATAATTGTTAATCCAAAAATCAGCATAATCTCTAAAACGCATCTTTTTTGCAGATAAGGCTTGTCCAGTTTCTATTTCAGATATAAATAATGCTAATTCTTTTCTAGCTTCATTTTTGTTTTTTGCTTGAACTGTCTTTTTATAGATAATTCTTTTACCTTCTCCTGTATAGCCACCAGAAACTCTTAATCTATAAGAATTCTCTCCACGCTTTTCTATATTTCCTACCACACCTTCATCACCTCCTTTCATGTGGTAGGATAATTTTATACTATCTTGAAATATAAACTTTAATATTAAAATTATCACTTGTATGTGACTCTAAATCAACTTTTAAACCTTGAAAGTTATTAATATAATAGTTAGGATCATAAATAAAGCATAAAAAGTTCCTGCATTTTGGATGAGATTTATATCTACCAATGTCAACTAACAATTCATCTCCTATTTGCTTATCTTTTAGTCCATCTCTAGTCATTTTAACTTCGATTCCGATTTCATAATCTGGTATAAGAAAATCTAATCGTGAATTGGCACCAGCATGGTTAGGAACAGCTTCTTCTGCTCTAATGTCTTTAAAGAATGTAAGAAACAAAGCATGTAATAAATCTTGTACATCATATTCATCATTAATAGTAATTGTTGATCTAGAAGAATGTCTAATTAATAATTGTTGTGCTATTGAATGAAAGTTATTAAAAATATATTCTATTTTTGAAATAGCTTCGGCACTACTATGTGGATATATTTCTTGTTGAGAATATTTAAGTCTCGTTAATATTTCAAGAGATCTTGTATAAACATGATTTATAATTACTTTGCAATTAGACAAATCATGTCGTAAAGATAAAATTAATTTATCTTGTTTTTGCTTTTCATAATATAAGTCAATTGGGGATAAATTTTCTGGTAAACTCATAGAACTTATATTTTGTTCCAAAGATTCCATTGTTGAAATGAGATTTGTAACAGAATCGGAGTATATGGAATCTTTACCTACTTCATAAGTTCTATATTTTATGAAGTCTCTAGTAATTTCCATATATTTTTCATCTATTCTTTTTTCATCGCATAGACCTATATTTTTACATAACTGAATAAATTTCTCCTTAATTTTAGGTTCATAATTGCCTTTTAACTCTTTTGACTGAAGTTTAACCCAAAGCCAATCATATGGAAAATTTAATTTTTCAGTAATTACAAGCATTTTAGATAAGACTATTGGCAAGTTCTTTTTATATTCTTGTTCTAAATCTTTTATACATTCATCTATTTCATCATAAATATTCATAGTTAGTCTCCTTTATTTTTTACATTTATGCTTACTATCAGGCAAATAAAATTTATTGCACTCAAAACAGTAATTTGGAATATTACCATTTTTTATATCCAAAAACAATTCATAATACATTAAAGAAAGTAAAGATTTATAAGAAATACTTTCTACAATTTCACCTGAATCAGTTTTTACAAAACGTTTTCGAATACCACCAGTTCTATAAGAAATTTGTTCTAAAGTTTTTTCTAACAATCTATTATCACAAGATAAGTTATAAAGTAAACGGTGCATTTCTGATAAATAATCTATATAACAAGATATAGGTTCAAAATACCCTGTTATTTTATATTCTTCTAATATTGAATTAAAACTATCTTTCCCAGGAAAATCAACTGTTTTAAAGTTTAGGTCAAATTGAAATAAAGAAGGGTTATAATAATCTGTGTCAAATATTCCTAATTCAAATGGTTTAAAGATTGGAAAAGAAACATTAAACTTTTCATTTGTAGATTCATAAACTTCTCCAAAGAAACCATATTTGCATGCGAAACTATAAATAGTTTTATAAAAAGTTTCTCTATCTGTTGCATAAGAATTAATATCTAAAAATTCTAAATATATTCTTGAATTTTTTTCTTTTTCATCCAATGGATTAAAGAATATAATTTTAGAATCTTTGTTAGGACCATAAACTTCTTTACCAGTAAAAGAAGAATATTTTATGGGATTTTTTATTTTTAACCATAATGGTTTTTGACTAGGTAATATATCAATATAATCTTCTAAAGTTTTAAAACTATATTCACTAACTAAAGAATTAGTTTTTCCAGTTAAATATCCAACAGGTACATTAAAAAAGTTAGATAATTTATTTAAAACTTCAAATCCCGGTGTGGAATTATTTGATTCGTAATTTGCGATGATTGATCTTTTTTCTCCAATAGCATTTGCTAATGCTTGTTGTGTAATACCTTTATTTTTTCTTAAAAGCTTTAATTTTTCACTAAAATTTGTATTCATCATAAACACTCCAATATATTTTTATGAGAACATTATAAAACAATAATTTACATTTGTAAATAATTAAAACAAAAATATTTTAAAAATGTATTGACAAAAAACAAAAATATAAATAAAATGTTTTAAAACAAAACAGTAATGTTTTTGTTTTAAACAAATTAGATAGGAGGTGATTAGGCATGGATAATGAAAAATTAAATTCAAATACAAAAGAAAAAAGAGTTTTAGATTCAGTAGAAGCAGCACAATATTTGGGTATTTCATATTGGTTAATTCGTAAATTAGTTAGAGAAAAGAAAATACCATATTACAAAATTGAATCTAAAACACTATTTACAAAAGAAATTCTAGACAAATACATTCAAGATAGTCTAGAAGAACCAAAGAAAAAAGTAAAATATAGTTTTGATGATTTTTAAAATTAAAAAATATTTTACTAAAAAGGTGGTGATTACTGATGAAAGGGGGAAAGAGATATTGGTTTAAGTTGTACAATAATTTTTTTGACAACGAAAAAATCAAGCAAATCAAAAGAAAAAAAGATGGAGATAGGCTTATTGTAATTTTTATAAATTGTTTAGTAATAGCAGCAAATTGTGAATCTGGAGGATATTTAAAAATAAGTGAAAATAAGTTTTTTACCATAGAAACATTAGCACATCATATGGGTAGAAATCAGAAAAGTATCAAGAATGCATTAGATATTTTCCAGGAATATAGCATGATAGTACAAGATGAATATGGCTATAAAATTAAAAATTGGAATAACTATCAAAACTTACAGGAGAAAGGGATAAAGGATAAAAAAGAATCCACAAAAATAGGAAAAAATGTGGATACAGAAAGAGAAAAAGAATTAAAAAAAGAAATAGAAACAGAAGGAGGTGAATTTTATGCAAAACAGAGTTATGGAAAAATCAAAGATTTTATATAGTGTAGAAGAAATCTTGCAAAATGGTTATCCAATAAAAGCAAATATACCTGAAGATACCAGATGTAAATATTGTAATAAAGTTTTAAAACCAAGAGGAATATTAAATCCAATAAGCAAAACCATAAATGTATTTATAGAAAACGAAAAATGCAATTGTAAACAAGCAATAGAAGAAAGGAATAAGGCAAAAGAAAAGTTACAAGAAGAATTGATGAAACAATATGAGAATTATAGAAAAGAAGAATACAACAAAAAAATAAAACAATATTATGGAACAGATTTTATAACAGCACAATTTAAACAAAAAACTTTAGAGAATTTTATTACAAATGAACAAAATTCAAGAACGAAATTAGCAGCAGAGAAATTTATATCAGATTTCAAAAACTTCAAGAATGGTATTATATTTGAAGGAAAAAGTGGAACAGGAAAAACACACATTTCAATGGCGATATGTAATGAATTATTAAAAGAAAATACGCCAATAATATTTGGAACATTAACAGAATTAGTAGATAAGTATGCTAAATTTTATACAAATCATACAGAAAGTGATCTAACAAAATTATATACAAAAGTAGATTTATTAGTTATAGATAATTTGGGACTTGAACCAATGAATGATTGGTTGTTATCTAAATTATTTACAATTATAAATGAAAGAATATTAAATGAATTGCCATATATTATTACAACAAATTATGACAGAGATAAGTTAAAACAAAGATTAAGCATACCAAACAAAGTATGTGAAACAACAAATTCTATAATATCAAGATTATATAATATGTGCTACAGAATAGAATGCAAGTAGAAAAAAGATTATAGAATATTAAAATTGAAAATAATGTAGCTATTTAATAGTGATGGAATATAAATTGGGAATAGTTTGAAAATTTATTGTTTTATTATTTAACTTTATTTTAGAATAATAAAAAATTTAGAATTAAAAATCGAGATGTAATAATATTAAGTTTTTCAAACTAGCAAAAGAAAAATAGCTAAGTAAGGAGGTAAAGATGTTAGAAAGAAAAATTGCAACATATGATAAAACTAATTTTAGGAAAAGACTAAATGAGTTTTTAGAAGTTGCAAAAATATATAAGCAAGACGATTTGAATGAACATAATATTTATCAAGTTTTATATAAAACAGAACAATTTAGAAATGCAATATATAAATGTATAAAACTAAAAAGACCATTAATAGTAGATTCACCATTGCCAAGAAAAGAAGATGGAATAAGTGAATATGAGAGTAAATATTCAGATGAAATTTTAAAAATAAGGATTAATGAATTGTTGCCACCAGTAAGAACACCATATAATAATAAAAGATTAGAGAATACTTGCCAAGCAATAGGAGAAAAGTACAAAGGATTATTCACTAATAAAGAAGTTATTATTAGAGTGCAAGTAAGTGTACCAAGAAATAATTGGGATATAGATAATAGAGACTTAAGATATATTTTGAATGGATTTGTTTATGGTGGACTTATTACAGATGATAATATTAAATATGTAAGTTATATGTTAGAAGGAATTAATGACAAAGAAAATTATATAAAAATATTTATTGGTGATAAAAGGAATATTTTAAAAATTTGTAGTATAAATCCAAAAGAATATTTTGAAAAAGTGTGATTATTAATCAATTTAAAAATATCCAACCAGTCACACTTTTGGAACTTTCAAAAAATCACACTTTTAAATAAATATATAAAGGCCTAAAAATAAACCAAAACTGACATTTTTTATACTTGAAAATTGTACATAGGTAGGGGGGACGTAACAGAAAAAACATATAAATACATGTAAGAGCGAAAGGAGGCACAAGATGGTAATCTTGTGTCTTCTTTCGCATAAAAGTAAGTTGGAAAATAGGTGAAAATGTAAAAAAGGGAGGAAGTGATTTAAGTGGAAAAAGAAAAGAGGATATGTTTAAGGAATAGAGATTTTAATTTTATAATGTATTTATCTGAATATGGAATTATAACAAATGAAAATGTTAAATTATTTTATGATTCAAAATACTATTACAAAAATAGATTAGCAAGTTTAGCAAAAGGTGAGTTTATTGAACGATTATATGGAAAAGTTGTATTAGGCAGAAAAGGGAAAAGTTATTTGAATAAAATAGGATTAAGTTATAGAAATATAAATAGAAATGAAACATATAAAAAGAGAATGGAAAGAATTAGTGATGTATCTTGTAAGGTACAATTAGCTGGATGGTTCTTTGAGCCAAGCTGGAGATGTAGTGTAAATACATATACAAAAAGAGGTAATAGATTTATTGGTGTCATGTCGAGAGAAAAAAGATGGTGGCAAGAAGCTGATGAGGATTTTTACCAAAGATCTTATATAGTTTATTTTCTGCATAAAGATATTACACCAAGAGAATTAAAGTATATAGATAAAGAATTAGACAGAAATAAAAATAATTTTAGAGGTGCAATTATATTTATAGAAGATGAATGGCTCCTAAACCATCCCAAATTTGCAAATCTAGGTTATTGCGAAAATTATACAATTTTATACAAAAAAGAAATATGGGATATTTTTAAAAATATAAAAGATAAAGATTATATGAAGAATAGAATAGTTGATATATTTGGAGAATATATAGATAGAGTTAATGGTTATATATATGAAATGTATTGCAAAAAGGAAGATGGTTTATATACATATGTTTTTCCAATGCCTTTTGCTGATTTTAGTATTATGGATTGGATTAATTATATGGTAGATTGTAGCATTCATGGTGATATTAAATGCAAGGTTGTTTGCAATGAATTTTGCATAGAGGAGGTTAGAAATTTTTTGAAAGATAAAGTTGAAGTGATTTGCCTGATGGAACAATAGAAGAAAATGGAAAAAATAACACAGAATTATTGAGAAAAAAGTCGTTTTATGGTATAAATATATTGGAAAAATAAAAATTAGAGGTGCAAAAAAATGAAAGAGGAAGAATTAAAATATTTAGAGAAAAAATTATGGGAAGCAGCAGACAAAATGAGAGGAGCTGTACCTGTTTCAAGTTATAAATTTATAGTATTAGGATTAATATTTTTGAAATATATATCAGATTCATTTGAAGAAAAATATCAAGAATTAGTTGAGGAAGGATATGGTCTAGAAGAAGACCGAGATTCTTATGCAGCAGAAAACATATTTTATGTACCAGCAAAAGCTAGATGGGAATATTTGAATGTACATTCAAAGGATAGTAATATTGGTCAAATTATAGATGAAGCATTAGAAGAGATAGAAAAAGAAAATCCAAGCTTAAAAGGAGTTCTAATTAAGCAATATAATAGTCCAGATTATAAAAATGTAAATTTAGGGGAATTAATAGACATATTTACAAATGTTAAAATAGGCAGTAAAGAAGCACAAGATAAAGATTTATTAGGTAGGATATATGAATATTTTTTAGGACAATTTGCATCAAATGAATTGCAAAAAGGTGGAGAATTCTATACACCAGCTTGTCTAGTTAGAACTATGGTTGAAATGATAGAACCATACGAGGGAAGAGTTTATGACCCTTGCTGTGGTTCAGGAGGCATGTTTGTACAAAGTTTAAAATTTATCCAAAGACATCAGGGAAATGTAAATAATTTAAGCATATATGGACAAGAAAAGAATCCAACAACTTGGAAATTAGCTAAGATGAATTTAGCAATCAGAAGTATAGATGGAAAATTAGGAAAATTTGCAGATGATACATTCCAAAATGACTTACATAAAGATTTAAAAGCAGACTTTATATTGGCTAATCCACCATTTAATATTTCTGACTGGGGACAAGAAAAATTATTAGAAGACACAAGATGGAAATATGGAATACCACCAAAAGGAAATGCAAACTATGCATGGCTAGAACACATGATTTCTAAGTTATCAATAAATGGTAAAGCAGCAGTAATATTAGCAAATGGTGCATTATCTAGTGACACAAGTGGAGAAGGTGAAATAAGAAAAAATATATTAGAAGCAGATTTGGTAGATTGTATTTTAGCAATGCCATCAAACTTATTCTATACAGTAACAATACCTTGTAGTATATGGATATTAAATAGAAACAAAAAGCAAAAAGGAAAAACATTATTTATTGATGCTAGAAATTTGGGAAAAATGGTTACAAGAAAGTTAAGAGAATTAGATGAAACTGATATATCAAAAATAGCAAATACATATCATAACTATCAAAATAATGAAAATTATGAAGATGTACCAGGATTTTGTAAAGTAGTAACGATGGATGAAATAAAAGAAAACAATTTTGTACTTACACCTGGTAGATATGTTGGTGCAGAAGAAGAGGAAGATGATGGTATTCCTTTTGAAGAAAAGATGAAAATATTAACATCAGAATTAAAAGTACAATTTGAAGAGTCTCACAAGCTTGAAGATGAAATTAGAAAGAACTTGGAGGCGATAGGGTATGGAATTTAGAACAGTAAAAATTGGAGATATTTGTGAGGTAGTTACAGACTATGTTGCTAACGGGAGTTTTAAATCATTATCCGAAAATGTAAAATATTATGATAAAGGTTATGCACGAGTAATAAGATTAGTAGACTATAATAATAAATTTGAAAAAAAAGATAGTATATGGGTTAGTAAAGATGCTTATGAATTTTTGAAAAAATCAAAATTAGAGGGTGGTGAAATAGTAATTACAAATGTTGGAGCTAATTTGGGTACGGTATTTATTGCACCTCAGTTAGATTATCCACAGACTTTAGGACCAAATTCAATCATAATTAAAACTAAAGAAAATGACAAATATATATATTATTTATTATTATCAAGATATGGACAAAATAAAATAAAAGAAATAGTTTCAGGAAGTGCTATGCCTAAATTTAATAAAACAGATTTCAAAAATATTATAATTCAATTACCAAGCATAGAGAATCAAAAAAAAGTTGTGAAAATGTTAAGTGCATTAGATAAAAAAATAGAATTAAATAATAAGATAAATGATAATTTGTTAGAAATTATTAACACTTTGTATAAAAATGAATTTATTGATGTTAAAGAATATAAAAGAGCAGAAGAAATTGCAGATATTACAATAGGAAAGACTCCACCACGAGGAAATAAGGAATGCTTTTCTACGAAAAATGAAGATGTTAAATGGGCATCCATTGCTGATCTTGGAAAGTGTGGAACTTATATTTTGGATACTAGAGAGAAATTAACAAAAGAAGCAGTTGATAATTATAATGTAAAAGTTATTCCTAAAAATACAATTATTTTAAGTTTTAAATTAACTATTGGAAGAATTGCAATAACTTCACAAGAAATGGCTACTAATGAAGCAATAGCACACTTTAATTTAGAAGATAAAGATATGCTTTATTATTTGTATTCATATTTAAAAAATTTTGATTATGAAAAGTTAGGGAGTACATCATCAATAGCAACTGCTGTTAATTCTAAAATTATAAAGGCTATGCCAATTGTAATACCAGATAAAGAAACATTAGAAAATTATAATGAAAAAGTATCAAGTATGTTTGAAAAAATTCGAGAAAATGAATTTGAAAATAAAAAACTTGAACAACTACGAGATACATTGTTACCAGAGTTAATGAATGGAGAAATTGATTTAGATAATATAAAAATTTAGCCATAAAAATAGTTGTTAATTGGAGGAAAAAATATGAATGATAAAATTTTATTAAATGATTTATTAAAATTTGAGAAGAAAGACTTTGAAGATATAAGAATTAGATTTTGTATGAAAAATTATGAACCTAAATATGCAATAGATGATTATAAAATTGATCATGATAAGGTAAATGAAGATTGGTTTTTGTGGAGAACAAATAAAAGAAACTTTAAGGTAGGACAAATTGCAATATGTTTAGTAAGAATTTACGATACTAATGAATGGTTACTTACATCAATTAAGGAGATTGTTGAAGAACTAGACGTAAGAGATAAAAAAGGGTTTATAGGAAAAGAGCTTGAACAATATAAAAAATATTTTGGAAAGATATTAGTAAAATTTGACAAGGATTTTCAACAAGGATGTGTCAAATATACTACAGTTGTTAATAGATTGGAAGTTATTGATATAAATTATGATTTATAATAGTTACAAGTTAATAAAAAATTCAAAATAATGTTAATTAAAAGAATTATATAAGGAGAAATATATGGACAAGTTAACAGCTGATTTTGAAAAATCATTATTTAATGATTCAATAGATATTATAGGAGATTACATTGAAATAGGTATAGATTCTTTTATTGAAGAAGGTATATTAGAGGAAATACCATTTGTGAAATCAATAGTTGGTGTATTAAAGATAGGAAAAAACGTTCATGATAGAAATCTATTAAGGCAAACACTTATATTTATTAAGGAATTTAATAGTGAAAATATATCTAAAGATAAATTAGTTGCATATAAATCTACAATAGAAAATAATCCGAAAAAATGTGAAGCAGAATTAGGAAGAATATTATTGTTACTAAATAATTTTATTGATATTAAGAAAAGTATAATGTTATCAAGAATATTTAAAGCATATATAAATGAAAAAATTAACTGGAATACTTTTTGTGATTATGCTGAAGTTATCAATAGAATATTTATGGAAGATGTAGAGTTATTATTAAAAATATACAATGATGAAAAAATTGAATTAAATGGAATAAATATAAAATATAAAATATAAAATAGGTAGATTAAACTCTTTAGGAATTATTAATGTTGTATATGCAAATACATGGGAAACGATAAGCAGTTATAGTAAAGTAGAAGTAAATGAACATGGTAAAATTTTTATAGAAATAATTAAATGAAAATATAAATGAGGAAATAAATATGTTTAATAGTTATGATATAAGCTTAATAAAGAAAAATGAGAGTAGAAAATATTTTGAAGATGTTTTGCAGTCATTCTATTCTAAAAACTATAGAGCAACAGTATTATTACTATATAGTTTGTTGATAGATGATTTATATTATAAACTTATATTAATGAATGACCGAAAATATTATAATTTAAATGAAGAAATAGGAGTAATAGATAATTTAAATAATGCAAAAAAATATTCTGATATAGAAGAAAAAATATTCAATATATATAAAAGTAAACATATATTGAGTCATGATATTATTGACATGATAGAATATTTTAAAAAAATCAGAAATAAATGTGCTCACCCAGCATATTTTAAGGAAGAAAAATATGAACCATCACAAGAAGAAGTTAATATGTTTATAGTCAAAATATATAAAAATATCTTAATAAAAGAAGCTTTTATTAAAGATCCATATTCTATTATAAAACCAGAGATAGAAAATAAAGAATGGGGAAGTATAATAGATGTTAATATGGGATATACAAAACATGAAAATAATTATATACCTTTTAAATTGAATTTTACAAGCAAATATTTTGAAAAATTAAGTGATAATAATTTTCAAAAATTATTTGGAGATTTAATAAAAGTTATAATCATAAAAAATGGAGAATGGGAAAAAACTTATCAATATCAAAATATGATGCTAATGGAAAGTTTATTAGAATATTTGAATTTGCAAGGAAAGATGAATATACTAGAGAATTGTTACGATTGGGCAAGAATACAAGAAGAATGTATATATGATGATAGCCATAAAGAAGTATATCAAAATGAATGGTTTGCCACAACGTATATGTTAAAAATACTAACATATAATAATTTCTTTATACAAGAGCTTAGAGCACAAAATGAAATAGTTTATAATAAATTGAGTAATGAAATTTTAAAAGAAAAAAAATATGTATTAAATTATTGGAATTTGTTTTTTAAATCTAAAGAAGAACTAGGTAATAAAATAAACAATGTAGAATTACAAGAAGAACTGTTGCAAGAAAGTGATTTTATAGATAATAAGAAAATAGCTATAGAATATTTAGAAAATATATTTAAGAATATTCCGACGACTAGTGGATTTACAATTGCTGATAATGCATGTGATTTGCTAATAAATTGTATAGATAAGTATAAATTAAACAAACAAGACATTGAGAAAATTTTACAAATTATGAATACTAATAGTCAAATATTTTTTAATGCAAGAAATAAAAGTAAAAGCCAATTTGAAATGATAAAAAATAAAGGTATAGATATGTCAGAATATAGTAATTTAAATTAAGAGAGGATTAAATGAGTATGTTTAATGAAGAAGTTCTAGAAAGAATAACTTTAGATATTTTATATGAATTAGGATATGAATGTATAAATGGATACGAGATGGAAAGAGCAGACTATTCCAGAGTAATATTAGAAAATGATTTAAAAAATGCTATTCATAAAATAAATAGTAATGTTACAGATGAACAATCAACAGAAGTTTTAAGACAAATAAAAAATCTTGAACATAATAATACTATTTTAAATAACAAGCAGTTTACAAAATATTTGCTTGAAGGTGTTTCTGTACCAATTAATGAGAATGGTGAGACAAGGTACAAAACAATAAAAATTGTGGATTTCGATAATATTTCTAATAATACATTTAAAGCAATAAATCAATATACAATCATTGAACATAGTGAAAAAAGACCAGATATAATTATATTTGTAAATGGTTTACCTCTTGTAGTAGTAGAGTTAAAAAGTACAGTAAGAGAAGATGTAAAACTAATAGATGGATATAATCAATTAAAAGGATATCAAGAAGTACATATACCAACACTATTTTATTATAATCAATTTATGATAGTAAGTGATGGAGTACAAGCAAGAGCAGGAACTATAACAAGTCCTTGGAGTAGATTCTCTGAATGGAAAAAGATAGAGGCAGATGATGAAGTAACAGAAAATATGCCAACATATAAAACTCTATTCTATGGAATGCTAAGAAAAAACAGATTATTAGATATTATCAATAACTATGTTTTATGGAGTGAAGATAGCAAAATATTATCAGCATATCATCAATATTTTGGAGTAAAGAAAGCAATAAAAAGTACAGAAGTAGCAATAGAGAATAAAACAGGAAAAGCAGGAATATTATGGCATACGCAAGGAAGTGGAAAGAGCTTTTCAATGGTATTTTATACGGGAAATATGATTAAAAAATTAGGAAATCCAAGTATAGTCGTAGTAACGGATAGAAATGATTTGGACAACCAATTGTATACAACATTTGCAAAATGTTCAAATTATTTAAAACAGGATCCAGTACAAATAGAGAATAGAGAAGATTTAAATGATAAATTGGATAATAGAAAATCTGGAGGAATATTCTTTACAACATTACAAAAGTTTGAAGAGGAAACAGGACTATTTAGTAATAGAGATGATATACTAGTACTAGTAGACGAGGCGCATAGAAGCCACTATGGAATAGATGCAACAATTAAATTTGATAAAGAAAAAATGAAAGCTTATAAAAAGTATGGAACAGCTAAATATTTACATGAGGCTTTTCCTAATGCTACATATATAGGTTTTACAGGTACACCAGTTGAGACAAAAGATAAATCAACTAGCAATGTATTTGGAAAAGTAATTGATACATATGATATGACGCAAGCAATAATGGATGGTGCAACGGTTCCTATTATGTATGAAGCAAGAATGGCAAGAGTAGGACTTAATCAAAAGATACTGGATGAAATAGATGACTATTATAATTATCTGGAAAGAGAAGAAGATGTAGAAGAATATAAGATTAATGAATCTAAAAAAGAAATGACCAAGATGTCTCAAATTATAGAAGATCCAGATAGATTACAAATGATAGTAGAAGATATCATAAAACAATATGAGCAAATAGAAACATCAGTCGCAAATAAAGCAATGGTTGTAGCTTATTCAAGAAATTCAGCATATACAATGTATAAAAAGTTTTTAGAATTAAGACCAGACTGGAAAAACAAAGTACATATGGTAATAACATCTAATAATAAAGATGATGAAAAAATGCAAAAGGCAATAGGTTCTAAAAAAGATAAGAAACAATTAGAAATTGAATTTAAAGATATGGATTCAGAATTTAAAATAGCAATAGTAGTAGATATGTGGCTTACAGGATTTGATGTACCAGGACTTGGAACAATGTATATTGATAAACCTATGAAAGCACATAATTTGATGCAAGCAATAGCAAGAGTAAATAGAGTATATAAAGACAAAAAAGGCGGATTGATAGTTGATTACATAGGATTAAAGAGATGGCTATTAGAAGCATTAAAAATATACACGAAAAGAGATCAAGGTAAAATTGTTGATAATAGCGAATTAGTAAAAGTTTTAATGGATAAAGTAGAATTAATAAGAGATTTATTTAATGGATTTTACTATGGACATTTTGCAACGACAACAGATAGTGATAAATATGAGATAATATCAGCTGGAGCTAACTGGATATTAAAAACAGAAGATACACAAAAAAGATTTATGAAATATAGTTATGATGTAAAAAGTTTATATTCATTGTGTGCTGGTGAATTATCACAAGAAATAAAAGATGAAATATTATTTTTTGTATCAGTTCGCTCTTTTATATCAAAACTATCAGGTGGAAAAATTGATGTAAAAGAAATAAATAGTAATGTAGCAAAAATGTTAGAAAGAGCTATACAAGATGATGAAATGCTACAAATTGGTGAAGTGCATAATAGTAATCAATTATCAATATTAAGTGATGAAATATTAAATAAAATTGCTAAGATGAAAAAGAAAAATATAGCAGTAGAAATATTAAATAGAGCATTAAAAGACTATGTAGACCAAGTTGGAAAAGAAAATGTGGTAATGATGGAAAAATTCTCTACTAGATTTCAAAAAATAGTAGCATCATATAATGAAAGAACAAGTGTAGAAGATATAGAAAAAATTATACAAGAAATGATTAACTTGAAAAAAGAAATAGACAAGAAAATGAAATCTGGAAATGAATATAATCTATCAACAGAAGAAAAAGCTTTCTTTGATGCTTTAGGAGATGATCCAGAAGTTAAAGAGTTAATGAAAGATGAAACTTTAGTGCAAATAGCTAAAGAATTAGTTGAAACAGTTAATAAAAATATGACTATTGACTGGGATATAAGAAAAGATGCTAGAGCTAGAATGAGAATTGAAATAAAGAAGTTACTTATAAAATATGATTATCCACCAAACAAAAGTGAAAAAGCAGTACAGACTGTAATAAGACAAGCTGAATTGAAATGTAAAGGAATAAAATAGAAAAAAGATTAATAAGAATTAATTAAAAAGGAGAGAAAAGTGGCTAAGGTATTATATTTATTTAATTCAAGTGGTGAATGGATAGCATTTAAAATAGGAAAATATTTATATAATAAAAATGCAGATTGGATTGGATGGTTTCCTTGGGATAATAAAATAGCAGTTTCAATAGAGGGAGAGTATTTAGGAACGATATATAAAGAAAGAAGGTTGTTATACAATAACAGTCAACCATATTTGGGTTATCCAGGATATCCAGGATATCCAGGATATCCAGGATATCCAGGATATCCTGGATTTATAGGGTATTGTGCATTGAGCAATGGATTAACAGATGTTCCAAAAAAATTTTTGAAGGAGGATAACAATGGATAGCATAACTGAAAATTCAAAGATAATTTTACAAACAGCGAAAGATACAGTAGAGTCTTTTTTTAAAATGTATGAAGAAATAGATGATAATGAAAATAAAAAGCAAGATTTATTACGTGCTATAATATTGTTTTCTTGTTCAGGAATTGATGCTGTAATTAAGCAATTAATAAATGATGCTTTGGAAACAATAATTATGATTGATGATGGTGCAGAAAATAATTTTAAATCTTTTGTTGAAAAAAAAATAAAAAATAATATAGAAAATAATAATTCAAAACTATTATCAGAAATATTTACAAGTGATAAAAAACCAAAAGAAACATTGATACAGGTATTAAAGAAAGAGCTGACTGCAAATAGTTTACAAAGTGCAGAGGAATTGTCAAGGGTAGCATCATTTTTTAATATAAAAACAATGAATATAGAAGATATAAAAAAAGTTTTTTATGTTAGAAATCAAATAACACATGAGATGGATATAGATATGGATTCTGAAAATTTAAATAGAAGAGTTAGAAACAAAGAACAGGTAAAAGAGTATTCAAGAAAAATTTTTGAATTGGCAGAACATTATATTAAAGATGTTGATAAAAAATTACAAAAGAAACAAGAGGAATAATAAGAAAATAATATAATGAATAGTATAAAGAATTTGGCTAAAACAGGTGCAAATAAATATTAAAATAAATTATTCTATAAGAACACAGTTAAATATTAAATTCTTTTATAGAAAACATAAAAAATACAGTCAATAAAACTTTCTTTTTTGGAAATAATATGATATAATAATATTATAAAGAAAAGGAGAGTTTTTATTATGTTAGGAGAAAGAATAAAAAAATATAGAGAAGAAAAGAAAATGACTCAAGCAGAAGTGGCAGAAGTATTAGGAGTAAAGCCAGCTACAATATCTAAATATGAGGCAGAAACTTTAGAACCTAATATTGAATCATTAAAAAAGTTAGCAGAATTATTTGAAGTTTCAGTTGATGAATTATTAAAAGAAGATGAATTTGATGTTGCTAAAATAAATGTATTAGAAGTCTTAAGAGAGCAAAAAGAAATGAAACTAAAAGGAAATTTATATCATAATACACAGATAATTTTTGCGTATAATACAAACCACATTGAGGGAAGCAAACTAACAGAAGACCAAACAAGATACATTTATGAAACCAATACTTTATTAACAGAAAAAGAAACAATTACAAATTTAGATGATATTATCGAAACTGTTAATCATTTTAAATTAGTTGATTATATGCTAGATGTAGCAGATAAAGAGCTAACAGAAGGAATGATTAAAGAATTTCATAAAATATTGAAAGAGGAAACGTCAGATAGTAGAAAAGATTGGTTTAATGTTGGGGACTATAAAAAGTTAGCAAATGAAGCAGGAAACATGAAAACTACATTACCTAAAAATGTACAAAAAGATATGATAAAACTGATGCAATGGTATAATTCATTAGGAAAAATAACAATAGAAAATATAATAGAATTTCATTATAGGTTTGAATGTATTCATCCATTTCAAGATGGAAATGGTAGAGTTGGTCGAATAATATCTTTTAAAGAGTGTTTAAAAAATAATATAGTACCATTTATTATTTTAGATAAAGATAAATTATTTTACTATAGAGGCTTAAAAGAATATAAGACTGAAAAAGGATATTTAATAGATACTTGCTTAAATGCACAGGATCAATATAAAAAGATGATTAAATATTATTTAAATTAAAATATTATAATTGGAGGAATATATGGAATTGAAATCTGATATTGGTGCTAAATCTGCTTGGAAAGGTTTTTCATCTCAAACATTATATATAGCATATAGACTAATGATTTTAGAAGATGAAATGGATATGTACCCAGAAACAGTTGAAGATTTAATGATAAAAAAAAATGAAAAAATAAAAGAGTTAATTCAAATTAAAAATTTAAGTAAAAAATTAAGCTTATCTGATTTAAAACCACAAGAAGAAGACTCCTTTTTTAAAAGAGTATTAAAATATAAAAAAGAAAATGTAATAATAAAAGTTGTATCTTTTGGAGATATAGGAGAAGAATTTCAAGGTGTTATAAAGCATAATCAAAATGATATAGACAATTTTAAAGCAAAGATGTTGAGTTATGGCTATACATTAGAAGATGTTAATTGGATATTAAAAAGTCTAGCAATAGAAAAAGAAAATGAAGAATGTCTCGAAAAAGAAATTTATAATAAATTAAGAGAAAATTTTAAAACATCTATTGAATCCAATATAATTTTTAACAATTTAATTAATTATATTAGCAAATTGTCTAGATATACAGGAATGACTAATAGAAAAATTTGGAATATTGAAGTAGATAGAGTAATTAATGATATAATGAGTATAAAAGGTATGTATAATCAATATGGTAGAACAATAGTTAATTTAAGGGAGTATAAAAGTCAAAAAGAATATGAACAGTTAGAGAAAGAATATAGAATGGGAATTGATGCTAGACCTGATCATATTAGAAATAATTTAGATATTTATAGAAAAAAATGGATTAACAATATAAAAAGTGCATATAAAGAAAAAAATGTAGTTCTTATAAGAGGAGCTTCTGGACAAGGCAAGTCAACATTAGCATATAGATATTTGTTAGATAATTTTAGTGAAGATTTTATTTTTGTTATAGAACATATTACTGACTCGAAACAAGCAGAAGATATTGTATTAGCACTTAATGGGTTATTCAATTCGGAAAGAGGAGAGACAATAATTTATATTGATGTTTCTCCATATGATACTAATTGGAAATGGATATTAGAACAGATAGATAAAAGAGGAATAAATTTAAAAATATTGATAACTATTCGAGAAGAAGATTATAGAAGAACGGATTTAAATTATGCAGGACTCAAAGTACAAGAGATAGAACTTAAATTAGAAGAAGATGAAGCAAGAGAAATATATAATTTATATGGTGGTTCAGACAAGTATTTGAATTTTGAAGATGCATGGCAAAGCTTTGGAAAAGAAGGACCTTTTATGGAATTTATATATTTATTAAAAGAAAAGCAAACATTAACCGAAAGATTAAAAATGCAAGTGGATAATATTATTGAAAAAGAGAATGATTCAGATGAATGGCTGAAATTTTTATTAATAGTTTCTTATGCAGGAAAAGAAAATTTTCGTATAGATTTAAAAATGATAGGTAATGTAATTAAATCAAAAAAAATGAGCAAAATGTTAAAAAATTTAGAAGAGGAATATTTAATTAAAAATAATTCGAATTATATTATATCAACACATGCATTAAGGGCAATGATATTAGTAAATATAATAAAAAGTAAGTTATATTATGATGAAAATAATTTAATAATTGATGTCTTGAAATGTACTAAAGATTATTGCCCAATATTATTAATAGAATATTTATATAACAATGTTGAGAAAGCTGAGTTATTAATCAGTACTATAAAAAATGAAAAGAATTATGACTGGTCTACATATGCAACTATAATTAATAGTTTACTTTGGCTAGATACATTTGTATTATATAATAAAAAAACACAAGATATTGAATTAGGAAATAAATATTCAAATGACAATTTTATAATGCTTTTTGTACAAGACTGTACAGGATATATAAATGTTAACAGAGAAGAAATTTTAAAATTATATGAAAAATTAAACTTTGAAGCAGTTCAATCAATTAAAAATGAAATTAAATTAGAAGGATTTAAAATTGATTATTATTATACTGACTTGTTTATTAAAAATATTAAAGATAATATTGAAAATAAGAATGTATGTAGTGAAGATAATTTATCTAATGTAGGTTATGTATTATTCTGGATGGCGAATCGAAATGTTTTTATAAGTAATTTAAAAATAATTCAATTGGATTATTCAAAAATAGATGAATTACTAGATTTTATGGTTGGGCTACAGGTACAGGATTTAGAGAATGATTATAATAGAATTTTAGAAAATATAAAAAAAATAATTATTAAAAGATATAATATTGTTTGGATGAAGAATAATCAGAAAGAAATATCAGTTAAATTTATAAATAAATTAGATGATGAATATGATAGAAGTCTTTATGATAGAACTATGGAAGTTGTATACTGTATTAGAAGGTTATATTTCAAAAAACAAATGTATAATGTAAAAATGATAGGTACAAAAATAATAGATGGCCTAGTGATTCCGGATACTAATAAAACAATTCAAGCAGATAAATTAATAATTTCATGGATAACAAATATTAATAGACAACTATCGGAGTTAGATGACTATAAAAAGCGTAAAAATGACTGGAAAGAATATAAGATAGCAATAGATGAAACTAATAATTTATTATTGGAATTTGTAAAAAAATATAATATAGCTTTGGATTATTTTTATAGGAGAGCTAACATTTCAAAATTAGCAGATGAAGAATTAAATAATTTATATAAGAACATACTTATAAAGAGTAAAAATATGTATAAAGCACCTAAATGTACTGTTAATAAATATGGTATGAGTAACGAATTAAAATCTTTTAGTATCAGAGAAAAAAATAATAAAATTGTATACGAGAAAAATAAAGAAGTTTATAGAAAAAAAGAAGTCAGAATAGAAAAGTTATTTTTTGATTATATTTGCGATTTTCAAAATTTTTTTAATCAAAAAAATAGTGTAGTGTTATATAAAATAAAAAAACAAAAAAATGAAAATATTAATTTGTCAACATTTAATTTAAACCAACTTTTAAAAGATTTCTTAAAGTATAATTGTGAATATAAAAGATTGTTTGAAAACAATAACATAAATGAAGAACTTTATAAAGAATTAAGAACACTAGCATTATTTTGGGAAATATTTGCTAAAGATGATTTTAGAAACAATAAAAGTAAATTATATGAGATAAAACTACTGCAGAAAAATAAAGACAAAGAGTTTTCTAACTATATATCTAAATATTTAAACAAAAATAAAATTATACTAAATAATAAAACTTATTTTGCTGTTGATGTTTTTAAAATAGAACAATTTTTGAATAATTTGTATGAAAATTATAAAGGAACATTTAATGATATAGCAAATTTATATAATGATTTTTTATTAGAAGAATATCAAAATCAAAAAAATAGTGAAATAAAAATAATATACATGGTGGATAATAAATTAACCAAATTAGGTTCGACTATAAAGCTTAAAAGCATTTCATATATTAAAAATATAAACGATTTAATTAAATTGCAAAAACCAGAAAAATATTATAATTTAATTATAGAGGAAGATAAATTCGTTAAGGATGATTCATTTATGTATAATGCAGTCATAGCTGCTGGAAAAATTGAAGGAATAAAATTAATCTATAATTATATTATCTCTGTGAATGAAGAACTAACAGCTTTAAGAGAGATATTGATTGAAACATATAAAAATTGGTGCGATGAAACAAGTAAGTTTTTTGAGGAAGAAATAAATGAAATAATAAAGTGTTGTGATATAACTTTTAGAAAAGTAAATAAAAATCCAGACTATATTCAATTTACAGACAAATATAAAGAATGTTTAGTTAATTATAGGGAAATGTCAAAAGAAGTTGTTAAACAAAAAGATATTTCTAATTTTTTAAGTGTAGATGACTTAAAGGAACAATTTATTGCACTACTAGGTGCGGTTGAGTTATAAAATAAACCATAAAGTTTCCGCACAATTATAGAAAAATTAATATGTAAAAAATATGTTATAATCGATATTTTCACCAATTTGAAAAAAGTATGTAAAAATCCAAAGTTTTTTCAAAATTTTGAAAAAACTTTGGATTAATTTTAACTATCTATCAATACAGCCAATAATCAACTCAACACCATCACAAAAACCATTCCTATAATATTTTTCGTTCCAATAAACAATATAATCAAAAAAGCTAGAATTCAGCAAGTCAAGTTGCTTTTCCACAAACTTTCTATTCTGTTTAGGAATACTGTTTAAAATATTTTCAGAGAAATCATCAAATTTAACAGTATGTTTTCTATCTTCCTCATTAACAAAAGCAAGATCTGTTTCTTCTCTAAAATTTAACCATTCTTTTAAAATATCATCATTAACATTTCTAAAATTATTCATAATCAAGACCTCCATAAATTTATTAAAATAATTGGGCTCAAAATGGGCACACAACTGACCAAAAATGAACCAAAATCACATAAATTTACAAAGTCAAAAAATTGGGCACACCAAATATACCAACAAATACAGTTCAAAACCAGATTTACCAATACTTTTCGAGCTTTACTCATAACCCGAAGACCTAGATTCTTAAATTCTATTCAAACAAATAATAAATCAAGCTTAATCAACAAACAAATCAGTTCAAAAAACTATTCCCAATTATCACCAAAAGTGTTATAATAAAAAGAAAAAAATAGGAGAAAAACTATGAACAAAAGAACAAGTAATGAAATAACAATAAAAATAAAATGTCAATTGAGCGAATTCTATAAAATAATAGAAGAAAAAGGATTCAAAAAAATAAGACAATTCTCAATGGACGACACATATTTCATACCAAAAGAAATAGAACTAGACAAACTAAGTACAAGAAACATTTTATCGAAAGCAGTATTAGTAAGAGATATTATAGGAAAAACTTCAAATAAAAGAACAAAACTAATAACATATAAAATAAAAAACATTGATGAAAATGGAAATATATTAAATCAAGAATCCATTAACTGTAACATTTTAGATATAGAAGACGCAAAAAAGTTATTAAAAGCAATAGGATATGAAGAAATTATGAATATAAAAGAAGAGGATATAATATATGAAAAAGACGGATTTGAATTAGCAATTAAAAATATAAATAATGGTGACAAGTTAATAGAAATAGAGGAAACAGAGGAGCTAAATACTATAGAAAAATTAATTCAAAAAGTAAATGAAATAGGAATACCAATTTATACAGATAACTATTTTGTAAAAAAAGCAGAAATAGAACTAGATAAAATATTAAATAAAAAAACCAAAAATGAAAAAGAACATAAAAAATATTAACAAAGAATTTCAGGAATACAAGAGAGCGCGTGAATCTTAATTAAATTAATTCCAAACCCAAATAGCAAGAAAGAATCAAAATAACATGATAAAAAACATAGTAAAAGACATAATGTTCCTATCTCAAAAATCAGAAAAAGCAACAGAAAAAGACAAATACATAGCACAAGACCTACTAGACACATTAAAAGCAAACAAAGACAGATGTGTAGGACTAGCAGCAAACATGATAGGATATAATAAAGCAATAATCTGTATATCAGGAGGAATATACGACTTTATAATGATAAATCCAAGTATAACAAATAAAAAAGAAGAATATCAAACAGAAGAAGGATGTCTATCATTAATCGGAGAAAGAAAATGCAAAAGATATAAAGAAATTGAAGTAGAATATATGGACATAAATTTCAATAAACAACACGGAAAATATAATGGATTTATTGCAGAAATAATCCAACATGAAATAGATCATACAAATGGAATAATAATATAAAAAAATAAATTGGCTAACAACAATACGATAAATACAAAAAATATACACAAAAAACATACACAAAAAGCATAAAAATTAAATAAACAAAGCAATGATTGACTACTATACATAAATAGTATAAGATAAAAATGCAATTAAATTAAAATAAAAAAAATTCCAAAAGAAAATCAAAAGAGATACTTTTAGACAAAACTAAAGGTATCTTTTTGATTTTTAAAGAAGAAGATAGTTTGAAATAAAATCTTTCTTTATAATGTGTGGCTTTTAGATAAGCAAGAAAGGAATGAAAAATAAAATGGATGGAAAATCGTATGTATTAGAAAACATTATTCAAAACTATAGGATAAAAGATGGAGAAAAAGTAACATCTGAAACAATATATCAAATACTAGAAAACACAAGAATAACTATACAAGAACTAAAAAAATGTTTAGGAATCTCCAAAAATACATATGTTAAATTAAGAAAAGGCGAAAAATGTTATTTTATATGTAGACTTTGTACAAACATAAATAATAATAGAATTAGATATAAGCCAGAAGAACGAAAAATATTAAAACAGTATATAAAGAATGAATATTTAATTACAGAAGACATAAAAGAAATGAGAAAATATATAACAGACGATATTAGATTAATGAAAATACTTGATATAAGTGCAGAAAAATATATAAAGATATTGAATGGAAAAATAAAAAGAATAAAAAATAAGATTTTTGATTATCAAGATAAAATAAATATAAGAAATGATATAATAAAAGATACAAAAAATGACAATATTATAACTCTTAAAGAAGTAAAAAAAGCAAAAGAAGATAAAGGATATACAGACTATCAAATAAAAGAATCATTAGGTCTTAAAACAAAACAATATAGAGAATTAATAAAAGGAAAAGAGATAAAACTCAAAAAAATTTCACCCAAAGATAAAGTAAAAGCAGATTTATTGAAAATAGATATAGAAAATTTAAGCAAATTCGGAGATAGAGATTATTCAACAGAAGAAATAATGAATATTTGTAAAGAATATAATATTGGAATAAATACATTTATAAAAGAAATAATTGGAAACAAGAAAAATCCAGAATTAACTCGAAAAGTATTTAATATTTCAGATGAAAAAATATATCTAGGAAAACAAAAGCAAATAAGTAACGAATTAATTGAAAAAATATATTTAACAAAAGATAAAACAATTGAAAAATTGGCTATTGTGATAGCTCAAATGTACGGAAGATTAAACAATTTTGAAGACTTAAAACAAGAAGTATACTTAAAATTAATAGAGAATGGTGGAAAAATTGAAACCAATTTATCTTATGATCAAAATTTAGTAATAAATGTCCTTATGAAAGGCATAAAATATGCAATGTTTAATTATTTGTCAAAAAATAAATTTGAAATAAGTCTTATTCAACAAACAGCAGATGGTTATTTTGATTTACTAGATGTAATTGAAGATAATACATATAATCCACAAGACGTATTTGAAAATAGTAATACAGATACATTATTAAGTAGCGAAGATATAACAGATCAACATAGAGAATTTTATGAAGTGTTAAAAAGATATTCAGATATATTGATAGATAACAGAGAAAAAGGATTAGAAAAAATAGCTCAAATATTTGATATTAATGTGGAGACGGTAATGCAGAAGATGATAGAATTACAAACAATTGCAATTAATAGTCAGCTAGTAAAATTTGATTCTAAAGGACGAGTATTATTAAATGAAGTTATTGAATAAGTTTTTTTAGTGGCAATATAAAAAATATTTTTAATAAAATATTGTAAAGAAATTACTGATATGATAATATAAAATAAATTGGAAAAAAATAGAAGAATTTGGTATAGGATAATTAAAATAAATGATTATTATGTAATATTAATTATTAAATTATAATAGCTAAGAGTATATAAAAAAGTTCTAGAAAACTAGAACTTTATCACCTAAGTGAAAACCAGTATGAACTGGTATTTAAGGTATAACCTTATTTTAACTCATTGTGCTATTTTAGATAGTAATTAATAGCAAATAAAATATAACATATAAAAGGAGAAAAATCAAGAGATGGAAGCCAAAAAAACAAAAAAATATCAAGAATATAATATTGGATTAGATATAGGAACAAATTCTGTAGGGTGGGCTGTAACTGATTTTGAAAACAATATACTAAAATATAAAAATAAAAATATGTGGGGAGCACGTCTATTTGAAGCAGGAAACACATCGGCAGAGACGAGAAAATTTAGAGGAATACGAAGAAGAATTCAAAGAAGAAGAGAAAGAATAAATATATTACAAAGTCTATTATTAGACGACATTGAAAAAGAATATCCTAATTTTTTTCCGATGTTAAGAGAGTCTTCAAAAGTCCAAGAGGAAAAAGAATTTGAAAAAATAAATGGAAAAAAATATAACTTATTTTCAGAATTAAATTTTTCGGATATAACATATTATAAGAAATATCCAACTATATATCATTTAAGACAAGGTTTAATTGATGAAAATAAAAAATTTGATATAAGACTTATATATCTTGCAATACATCATATTATAAAATATCGTGGAAATTTTTTATATGAAGGTAATTTAGAAAATGATGGAAAAGAGATTTTAGAAACTATAAATACTTTAATCGATTTTATAGAAAATACATTAGAAATTAAATGTATTTTAAGTGCAGAAGATATAAGACAAATTTTAATGAAGAAAGAAGAAAAAAAGATTGAGAAAAAAGAAAAACTACTTAATGCTTTCGACTATACTAAAAATGATAAAGCGGTAATAAATAATATAGTAAGTTCTATTTTGGGATATAAATTTGATTTGACAAAAATATTTGATATTAATATTGAAAACGGAGTAATTTCTTTTAGTAATGAAATTGAAAATGAAGATGAAATAAAGGAGATATTGCAGGATCAAGCATATATGTATGATGCAATGCAGAAAACGTATAATTGGTTTGTACTACAAGATATTTTACAAGGAAATAGAAATATTTCTGAAGCTTATATTTCTGAAGATTATATTAAAAAATATGATAAGTATAAAAATGATTTGCGAAAATTAAAAGAATTATATAAAAAATACTTAAGTAATCAGTATAAAAAAATGTTTAAGTATAGAGAAAAAGATAATTATGTTGCTTATAATGATGAAATTTCTAAATGCTCATTAGAAGATTTATATAAAAGAATAAAAAAGGATCTTAGTAAAATAGAAAATAATGATGAAGTGGAAAAAGTCTTAAGTGAAATAGAAAATGAAAACTTTTTAATTAAGATAAATACAACGGAAAATGCAGTAATACCATATCAATTACATTATAAAGAATTAAAAGAAATTTTAGAAAATCAATCTAAATATTATAAGACACTAGAAGAAAATAAACAACATATATTAGATTTAATGAAATTTAGAATTCCATATTATGTTGGACCATTAGCAAAAGAAAATCAAAGTAGATTTGCATGGATAATTAGAAAATCTAATGAAAAAATATTACCTTGGACATTTGAAAAAGTTGTTGATATAGATCAAACAGCTGAAATGTTTATAAGAAGAATGACTAATAAATGTACATATTTGCTAAATAAAGATGTGATTCCTAAACAATCTATTTTATATTCCGAGTTTTGTGTATTAAATGAATTAGCAAATATAATAATAAACAATCATAAATTAACTTCAAAAGAAAAACAATTAATTATTGAAAAATTATTTAAAATAAAGAAAATTGTAAAAATAAATGATTTAAAGCAATTACTTTTAGACTATCAAGTTTATAGTGAAATAGATACAATAACAGGAATTGTTGATGATTATAAATTTATGTCTAATATGTCATCATTTATTGATATGAAAAATTTATTTGGAAAAATAGATGAAGACAATATAGAAATGATAGAAAAGATAATAGAATGGATTACGATTTTTGAAGATAAAAAGATTTTAAAAAGTAAAATAAAGAGTAAATATGGTCTAGATGAAAAAATGATAAATCAATTAGCTAAGAAGAATTATAGTGGATGGTCAAGGCTATCAAAAGAACTTTTGGTAGATTTAAAATCTTATGATGATAATAAAAGTATAATGGAAAAATTGTATACAACTAAAGAAAACTTTATGCAAATTATAAACAATGATAAATATGGTTTTAATAAGCAGATAGAAAGAATAGTAAATGGAACAAATGAAAAAATAACATATGAAACAATAAAAGAGATTCAAACATCACCATCAAATAAAAGAGCTATATGGCAATGTTTAAAAGTTGTTAAAGAAATAGCACAAGTAATGAAGAGAGAACCAAAGAATATTTATGTAGAATTTGCTAGAGAAGAACAGGAAAAAGGAAAGAAAAATGATAATAGAGCAAAGAAATTGCTTAATATATATGATAAATATGCGGAAGAAATAAAGCAATTAAAGGATTATAACCCTAAAGTTTATAAAGAACTAAAATCTAAACAGAGTGATAAAGAATTCACTGAACGATTATATTTGTATTTTACTCAAAATGGAAGATGTATGTATAGTTCAGAACCTTTAAATATAGATACTTTGTATTTATATGAAGTTGACCATATTTTGCCACAAAATTATATTAAAGATGATAGTTTATCAAATAAAGTATTAGTAAAAAAAGAAGAAAATCAAAGAAAAAGCGGAAGTTTATTATTAGATGATAAAATAATTAATAGACAAGAAATGTGGTGGAAACAATTACATAAAAGTGGATTAATAGATGATAAAAAATACTATAATTTAATAAGAAGAAAATTATTTGAGTCAGATAGTGATAAAGTAAAATTTATTTCAAGACAACTTGTTGAAACAAGACAAAGTATAAAGAATATAACAAACTTGTTAACAAAACAATATCCTAATACTAATATTTTTGCAATAAGAGCAGAATTAACAAGTAGTTTTAGAAAAGAATTTGAAATGTACAAAAATAGAAATGTTAATGATTATCATCATGCACAAGATGCATTTATTATAAGTATAGTAGGAAATACAATTGATACAAAATTAAAATATAAAGATGAATATAAATATACAGAATATGTGAAAAAATATATAAAAGATAGTGAAGATAATAAAAATAAAACCTGGATCATTATGAAAATGATATCTAATAATATGGATTATAATATGATAAAAAGGGTATTTAACTATAAAGATTGTTTTATTACAAGAAAACTAGAAGAACAAACAGGAGCTTTTTATAATCAAACATTATATGGACCAAATGATTCTAAAGTAAAAGCAGTTATACCATTAAAAGAGAATATGAATGTGGAAAAATATGGCGGATATTCAAGTGAAAAGAAAGCATATTTTATAATTTGCAGTTATTTGGATAAAAAATATAGACTACAAACAGAACTAATAGGAATTCCTATTAAGATTGCATATGATATAAAAAATAAAAAGATTACATTACAAAAATACGTTGAAAATGTTTTAAAAGATGCTACAGATATAAAGATTATAAAAGATAAGATTTTAAAATATCAGGAATATTTAGATGAAAATAATGAACCAATGGTATTTTTAAGTGATAGTGAAGTTAGAACAAATAAACAATTAGTTATTGAACCTCAAATAGCTAGATTAGTATATAATATGAATAGAGAAAAGGAACTTACAGACAAAGAAAAAGAAGAAATTGAAAATAAAATGTTGGAAATTTATAATTACCTATTAGAAAAGTTAGAAACAGAGTATAAAAGCTATTATGGATGTTATTTAAAATTAAATTCTATTGCCATTAAACAAAAATTTCAAGAATTAAGTATTCAAGAGAAAACTATAATAATTAATGAAATAATTAAAATAATGAATATTGGAACTGGAAATTTTAAAATTTTAGGATTATCAATGACTCTTGGAAGAAAAAATGAAAAAAGTTTTAAGACAGATGTATTAAAGAAAATGATATTTATAGATAAATCTGTAACAGGAATGTACGAAAGAAGGTATAGAATAAATGGGATGGAGAACAATTGTAGTAAATAAAAATTGTAAGTTAAGTTATAAAAATGATTATCTAGTTATAAGAAGTGATAAGTTACAAATGATACATCTTTCAGAGATAAATATTATTTTAATAGAAAATGGTATGGTATCAATAACATCATATTTAATAAATGAGTTAATAAATAACAAGATTAAATTGATTTTTTGCGACGAAATGCACAATCCGTCAGGCGAAATTATGCCCTACTATAGTTCATTTAATACAAGTAAAAAAGTGCAAAATCAAATAAAGTGGGATGAAAAAAGAAAAGATGAAGTATGGCAACAGATAGTAAAATACAAAATCCATAATCAAGCAATGTTATTAAAAAAGTTGAACATTGTAGAATATACAAAATTACTTGAATTTGAAAACGAAGTAGAAATTGGTGATAAAACAAATAGAGAAGGACATGCTGCTAAAGTATATTTTAATTTGTTATTTGGAAAAGGTTTTATACGAGGAATAGATGATAATATAAATGTAAGTCTTGATTATGGATATTCAATATTATTATCAACATTTAATAAAGAAATTGTAAGTAAAGGTTATATAACTCAAATTGGATTGAATCATAAAAATGAATATAATCAATTTAATTTAACTTGTGACTTAATGGAAACATTTAGACCTTTGATAGATGAGATAGTGTATAATAATGTAGATAATGAATTTGATAAGAAACAAAAATACAAATTGATAGATGTACTTAACGAGACAATTTATATAAGTGAAAAAGAGCAATATGTGGCAAATGCAATACCAATATATATACAGAGTGTATTTAATATGTTAGAAAATAAGGAAAGTAAAGTTTTAAACTATGAGATATAGATTTATGAGAATATTAGTATTTTTTGATTTACCAACAGAAACGGCAAAAGATAGAAAAAATTATTCAGAATTTAGAAAATTTTTAATAAAAGAAGGATTTATAATGATGCAAGAATCAGTATATGCCAAATTAGTTTTAAATAATTCTATTACAAATTCTATAAAAGATAAAATAAGTAAAAATAAACCACAAAAAGGAATAGTCCAAATGTTAATAATTACTGAAAAACAATTTAATTCTATGGAATATATTGTTCGGAGAGAAAAATAACAATGAACTAGATGATGTTGAAAGATTGGTGATATTATGATAATGTCTATTATAGGATTTGAAAATAAAATAATATTTAAAAGTGAAAAAATTAATGTTTTGGAGATATATGATAAAAAATTGTTTGCTAATTTTATTGGTTATATTAATGAGCAATGTAATGGAGAAGGTGAAGAAGACAATAGAATTGTTTTAATGAATGACTCAAAAAGGCAAAAAATAGGAAAGAATATTTTTTTATTGACAGATTTATTTAATATTGATTTCAATTCAAAGAAAATTCTTAATAAAATATATGCTGTAATTGAGCAAAATATAAAAAATCGTCAAGATGATGAAATAAATAAAATTATTTTGTCGTTAAGAAAGTATTTGATAGATGAAATAAATGAAATTCCATTTGAATTTAATATGAATAGTGATATTGATGTACAAGATTTATTAAAAATTTTTAATGTGAAAATAGATACTAGTTGTTATATATCAATAGTAGAAAAAATAGAATTTATTATAGATATAATATCAAATTTTAAAATTGCGGAAATATTGGTTATTCCAAATTTAAAGACATACTTAAATGAATATGAACTACTTGAAATATATAAATATTCGATATATAATAATGTTAATTTATTATTAGTAGAGAATGTTTTAGAGAATAAATTGCTAAAATATGAGCAAAAGAATATTATTGATGAAAATTTTGATGAAATGTTACTATCTATATAAATAACACCGGAGTCATTGGCCGAAAAAATTTCTAAAATTGAGGTTTTAGAATTGTGTTATTTTAGATAGTGATAAAACTTTTTTTACTCTTTACTCTTTACACTTAATGTTTTAGAATTGTGTTATTTTAGATAGTGATAAAACATTATACAATTAGCAAAGATTGTTATAGAAGTTTTAGAATTGTGTTATTTTAGATAGTGATAAAACTATATCAACATTATATATTCTTTTATCATTAGTTTTAGAATTGTGTTATTTTAGATAGTGATAAAACGAGGTATTTTCATGGCAGTAAAAACTAACTGTTTTAGAATTGTGTTATTTTAGATAGTGATAAAACCAACATTTGATAGTTATCAAATACAATCTAGTTTTAGAATTGTGTTATTTTAGATAGTGATAAAACGTTTTTGTTGGTATATCTAAATAAACAGCTGTTTTAGAATTGTGTTATTTTAGATAGTGATAAAACATGTTGTAGAATTGTTGATGGAACAATACCGTTTTAGAATTGTGTTATTTTAGATAGTGATAAAACGAATTCCTCCCATGGTCTTAAACTGTTACTGTTTTAGAATTGTGTTATTTTAGATAGTGATAAAACGAAATTACAGCTTTGTGTAGATGTAACATTGTTTTAGAATTGTGATATTTGTGATAGTGATAAAACTAAAATTTATATCAAGTAGAAGATTTGTGGTTGAATCTCCCAACAATAATGCAATATTATTACCATTGCAGAAATTACATTGTATATTTATCATTATTTGAAAATAAGAAAAAAAGGAGCATAATATATGCAGACTAAAAATAAGTAAAGAAATAAAGAAAAATAGCACTTACTTAAAATAGTAGGTGCTTTAATTATAAAAGAATAGAGAAAATATGCAAAAACAAAAAGGAAATCTAAAAAAGTCTATTATATTAATAGGAAAAGAAGTAAAAGATGGAATAATAGGTAATAAAAAATCAACAAAATAAAATAGAAAAAGTTATAAATAGCATAAAAGATGTAAACAAAATTCAATATATTACAGGAAAAAATATTCACATAATTGATACATATACAGTTAAATGAAGTTGTTGAATAAATCATACTTGAAAAGTAAAAACATTTGATATATAATAAAAAACGATTAATAAAACAAATAAAAAACGAGAGGAGAAAAGAATGAAAACAACAGTATATTTAATAAGACACTCAGTAAGAATCAACACAAAAGATGTAATAGAAAGTTGGAAAACAAGTCAAGACAAAGTATTAAGAAGTGAAAAAATAATATTAAGTGTAACAGGAGAAAAAAGAGCAGAAATACTAAGCAATGAAGAAGAACTACAAAACATAGATGTAGTATATACAAGCAATTGTGTAAGAACATTGCAAACAGCAAAATATCTATTAGAAAAACAACACCTAAAAGCAAATATAGATGAAAGATTTGATGAAAAAAGAGTAGGAAAGCCAAATGATAAAGAATATCCAGATTGGTATACAAGACAATATGAAGACGAAAACTTCAAAACAGAAGGAGGAGAAAGCCAAGCAGAAGTAAGAGAAAGAGTAAATGAAGCATTCCAAGAAGTTGTTAGTCAAAATAAAGGAAAAAGAATAGCAATATTTGCACATGATTATGCAATAATGTATTTCTTATTAAAATGGTGTAAATTAGAAAAAGTAACACCAAATAGAGAACTAAAATTAAGCTTTAAAGGCAAAGTAGTATTTGATAAAAGAATAAATTCACCAGAAGTATTTAAATTAACTTTAAATGACGGAAATGAAATAGAAGAAATTGAAAATATTCCATTTGATGATTTAGAGTTTGATGATTTTAATAAATAATAAAAGCAAAATAGACATAATATCCAGTAAGTTAATTACAATATTAGATCTATTTTTGTTACTAAAATTTGCAATATTTTATTTTACAAAGACAAAAAGAATGTTATAATTAATAAAAAAATTTAATTAAGAAATAATATGAATGTTTTGGTAGAGACTTTAACCAAAAAATGTATTATACAAGGAGGAAAATATGTGTACTGCAGCAACATATAAAACAAAAGATTTTTATTTTGGGAGAACATTAGATTATGAGTTTTCTTATAATGAAGAAGTAGCAATAACACCAAGAAATTATCAATTTAATTTTAGAAATAAAGAATCAATAACAAATCATTATGCAATAATAGGAATGGCTTATGTAGCCGATAAATATCCATTATATTATGATGCAATAAATGAAAAAGGATTAGGAATAGCAGGATTAAATTTTGTTGGTAATGCTCATTATAATGAACCACAACAAGAAAAAGATAATATTGCACAATTTGAATTTATTCCATGGATTTTAAGCCAATGTGCTACAACAAAAGAAGCAAGAAGATTAATTGAAAAAATCAATTTACTAAATGTTCCATTTAGTGCTCAATTACCATTAGCACAATTGCATTGGATTATTTCAGATTCAGAAGAATCAATAACAGTAGAAGCGGTGAGAGATGGAATCAAAATATATGATAATCCAGTAGGAGTATTAACAAATAATCCACCATTTGATAAGCAATTATTTGCTTTAAATAATTATATGAATTTATCTAACAAATCTCCAAAGAATTCTTTTGCACAAAATCTAGAATTACAACAGTATAGTAGAGGAATGGGAGCAATTGGACTTCCTGGGGATTTATCATCACAATCAAGATTTGTTAGAGTAGCATTTGTAAAAATGAATTCTGTATCTGGTGAAGATGAAAATGAGAGTGTAAGTCAATTTTTCCATATACTTAATTCAGTTGATCAGCAAAGAGGTTGTTGCCAATTAGATGATGGAAAATATGAAATTACAATTTATACATCATGTTGTAATGCAACTAAAGGAATATATTATTATACAACTTATGATAATCATCAAATTACAGCAATTGATATGCACAAAGAAAATTTAGATGGAGAGAGTCTTATTAGATATCCATTAATAAAAGGTGAGCATATTAATTATCAAAATTAATAATAAATATCCACAAATAGTGTAAATTTTGTGGATATTTGTGATATAAAAATAAATGAAGAAAGGAGTGGATGGTCTATTTAAGTTATTAAATATATCATACAAGAAAAAAATGGATTTAACTATTGATGTTGAAGATTATAAATTAAATGTGAGGGCTACAGTAATAATTGAACATAATGGAAAGATTTTAGTACATAGAAATGTAAATTCTAACCATTATGCTTTAATTGGAGGAAGAGTTAAAATTGGAGAGGACTCAGAAACTACAGTAAAAAGAGAAGTTATGGAAGAATTAGGCAAAAAAATAGAGGTTATTGGATATGTTACAACAATAGAGAATTTTTTTGAAATGAAAGGTTCTAAATATCATGAAATATTATTTGTACATAAAGCAGAATTTGTTGATAAGGAAGATAAAAAAATAGAGTATACTTTAAAAAATACTGAAGGAGAGGATTGGCTTAAATATGAATGGTTAGACATTTCTAAAATCGATGAATATCCATTGCTTCCAACATCAATAAAAAGTGTATTAAAAGAAAATAAATTTCCTGTTCACAAAATTAATAAAGACATTTAACTTTTTTTATAAAACTAAACTATGATGAAAGAAATGAGGAGAATTATGGCAGAATTTTGGGATATATATGATGAAAATCGAAATAAAACAGGTAATTTAGCCCAAAGAGATGGATACGAATTTAAAGATGGAGAATATCATATTGTCGTAACTGGAATAATTTTCAATTCAAAATACGAAATATTGATAAGTAAAAGAGCTTCTTGGAAGAAATATGGAGGACTATGGGAATGTAATGGTGGTTCAATATTAGCAGGAGAAACAAGCTTGGAAGGAATTTTAAGAGAATTAAAAGAAGAACTAGGTATATCATTTACGGAAAAAGATGCAATTTTTTTGAAAGAAGTTAAAAGAGATAAAAAAGTACCAGACTTTAAAGATTTATGGATATTTCAAAAAAATATTTCAATTAATGAGATTACATTTCCTGATGGAGAAGCAACTGAAGCTAAATGGGTTACAATTAAACAATTTATAAATATGTATAATAATAAAGAAATTGTTCCAACAATTGATTTTGGAGAAGAAGAATACAAATTAGCTGTTGAAATTCTAAAAAAGAAAAAATTAGAAAGATATTATGATAATACAGAAGCAGATACTCCAAAGAAAAATGTAAAGTACTTTGTAGATAATATAAGTACAACTAGTGGGAAAGCAATTGATATCGGATGTGGATCTGGTAATGATTCTGTTTATTTAATAAAAAATGGATGGAGTGTTGTTTCAATTGACAAAGAAAATGTAGGAGAAAGAATTTCAAAAAGGCTAGATGCTGAAGAACAAAAAAGATTTAAGTTTCAACAACAAAATTTTAATGATATGAAATTGAAAAAAGCAGATCTAATTGTGGCTAATTATAGTTTGCCGTTTTGCAATAATGAAAAAATAAATTATGTGTGGAAAAATATTGTAAATAGCATAAGAACAAATGGTTATTTTGTTGGAAACTTTTTTGGAATAAAAGATTCTTGGAATAAAGCTGAATCTAATATGACATTTTTTACAAAAGAGCAGGTACTAAATTTATTTGATGAATTTGATATTATTAAATTTAATGAAGTAGAAAAAGAAGGTTTAACAGGTCTTGGAAATATGAAACATTGGCATATTTTTAATGTTATAGCAAAGAAAAAATAATAAAAAAGCACTATATAGCAAAATGTAGTGCTTTTTATAAATTTAAAACCCAATAATCTCATTATAACAGCTAATAGCAAAATTATCAGTCATACCAGAAATATAATAAATAATAGCCTTATAAAAATCCGTGGAAACAGACATATCAAAAATAACTTTATTTTTCAAATTAGAATTAGACCTATCAGTCAAATTCCAATACTTCTTAATCCAATCAACAAAACTAGAAATAAGAACAGGATAGAAAACCTTAATAGAATTCAATTTTTCCAAAGTATTTTCATTATCATAACATTCAGCCAAAACATTAAAAATTTGATTAATAACAAGCCTAAAATAATCAAAAGGATATTGAAGATGTTTATTAAAATAAATATGTTCATAATTAAATTTTTTAATATCATTTAACAATTTCAAATTTTCATCAGAAAAACGAAGACCATTTTCAGGTGAAGAATTTGAACAAATATCATAAATTAAAGTATTAATAATATTAGAATTATTAATCTTTTGAGCTCTATCATATTTTAATAAATCATAAAGTTCATCCAAATGATTATCAATAATATGTAAATATATTGCATCTTCGATATCACGAATTATATAAGAAATTTTGTCAGAAATTTTTACAACACAACCTTCCCAAGTATAAGGGCTATATTGATTAGGATAAGTATAATTGTTCAAATCAATATAACCATTTCTAGGCTTTATACAATTTTCATCAATTTCACCACAATGCGAAATAATACCATCTCTAACAGCATAGGTTAAATTCATGTTTTCAAAATTAGAATTACAATCTTCTAACAATTCAATATTATCAACGATATTAACACCATTTTTTTCATGCCAAAAAGAATCTCCGATATATTTTTTTGATATTTCAGATAAAATTCTTTCACCTTGGTGACCAAATGGTGCATGACCTAAATCATGTCCAATGGAAATGGCTTTAGTTAATTCTGTATTTAAACCTAATGTATTAGAGATAGTGTAGCTAATAGAATCAACATGGCTAACATGTTCCATTCTTGTACAGATATGATCACTTGTAGGTGAAAAAAATACTTGTGTTTTATGTTTCATTCTTTTATAAGCATTTGAATGTAAAATTCTATTGTAATCACGTTCAAAATCACTTCTTAAATCATTCTCTCTCTTATAGATTTCTTTTTCTCTATGTATTAAATTGTTCCATTTTGGATTATTAATATCAGCTTTTTCATTTATAAATTTTTTCATAAAATCAATCCTTTCAAAATGATGTAGTAAAATTATACAATAAAATTAATAAAAAATCTAGATAATAGATTGAGTTAGAAGTATAAAATATTTACAATGTGAAGAATAAAAAGTAAAATAGTATCAAATTTATAAAATAAGTAAAAACAAAAAGCATATTCAAAAAAATATATCGTCGAATATAGTATTTTACAAGAAATTATGATATTATTTATGTTTATAAAAGGAATAAATCCTAAAACAAAATTAAAGAAAGGAATGTGGAATTATGGAAGCAAAACCTATGAAAATTTTGATTATAGAGGATGATATTAATGATTGTAACAATTTTATTGAGTGTGCGAAAACTAGAAATGATATAGAAATTGTTGCAATAACAGATTCAGACATAGATGGATTAAGATATGCTAAAACATTAAGGCCAGAAGGAATTGTTTTGGATTTAGAGCTGAATAATAGTTCATCTGGCAATGTAGATTCTTTGGATTTTGTTACAGATTTACAAGCTCTAAATTTAGAATATATGCCAATAGTAATAGTTACAACACATGTTAATTCGAAAAGAACATATGATATTTTACATAGAGAAGGTGTTGATTTTATATTGTATAAAGATCATCCAAATTATTCTGCAAATTTAGTATTGAATCATTTTATAAGTATGAGACAAAGCGAACTGAGTAGAAGTGACAAAAAATCAGTGGAAGATGAGTTAAAAGATAGAAAGAGTAGAATTTCTAGTTGTATTAACAGTGAACTAGAGCTAATTGGAATAACTTCAAAATTAAAAGGAAAACAATATATTCATGATGCAATTTTATATTTAATTGAAAATGAGAATGATAATTCTAATCTTATAGCATATTTATCTAAAATACACAAAAAATCTGCAACAACAATTACAAATGGAATACAAAATGCAATTTTTCATGCATGGAGAATTACACCAATTGAAGATTTGACAAAATATTATACTGCAAGAGTTAATTATGAAACAGGAGTACCAACTCCTATGGAATTTATATATTATTATAAAGATAAAGTAAAGACAATGATCTAAAAAAAGAGAACTGATAGTATTAATCAGTTCTTTTTTTGATGCAAAAATAGAAATAAAAATAATATTATATGGTTTTTTATAGAAAACACTGAATACGAGATAATTAAATAATTTCACAAAACGAAAAAGATTGTTTTTGTATAACATGTAATAAATGTAAAAAAATGTAAAATGTAAGACCAATAAAACTAAAAAAATACAAAAAATATTGAATGTTTTCTATCACCAAAAACTGCTGATATCAAGAGATACAGTGGTATTTTTATTATAACAAAACATTACAGACCGTGCGCAAAAGATAAAAAGGTGGTGGAAAGATTATGGATTGGTGGGATCTATGGGTTTTATGGTTAAAAAAATTTATTTAAAAAACCAATAATAGAAATAAAAGTGAAATGTTTTTGCATTTTACTTTTATTTTTTTGGCTTAAAAATGTTTTTATAAATGTAATTGAAGAAATATTCTATTTGTTATATAATTAAATAAAAAGGAGGAAAACATGTTTGAAGATGTAGCTGAATATGTAAGTAATAATTTAGAAATACAATTAGGAATTATAAAAATAGTTTATATATTTATTTGCTCTTATTTTTGTAATATTAAAATATTGGATCAAAAAATAAAATTAAATTTTAAATCTATTTTTAAATTTATTTTGATAGTGTTTAATTCTATTCTATTTGCAGTTGTAAGATATGAAATAAGTTATGTAATTAGTATATTAGGTTGGATTTTTATGACAGCAATAATATTTAATAAAAATGAAATAAGAAAAAGTGTATTTACTACATTAGTTTCTTTGAGTATTAATTATATAATTTTATTAATTTCTACTACGATAAATTTTATTATAAATATTATATTTGGTATAAATTCTAATATTATTAATATAGTATTGATTTTTATAATTCATATAACATTATTAATTTTATTTTTTAATGTAAAAAAGTTTAAATATGGAATATCTTCATTAAAGAATATACAGCAAAATGAATATATTGATATACTAATTTTAACAATATCATCAATAATTTTATTTTCATGTATATTATTATCAAAGTTACAAGTAACCAAAAGTATATCTATAGGATTTATAATATTTTCTATATCAATGATTATAACTATTTTTAAATCCCTTCAATTATACTACAAACAACAAATGTTAATAAAAGACTTAAACGAAACAAGAGAAGAACTAGAAAAGAAGAAAAAAGAAATAGCAGAATTAGAAGCGGAAAATATAGAAATAAGTAAAAAGAGACATACAATAGTGCATAAGCAGAAATCATTAGAACATAAACTAGAAGAAATAATCACAAAAACAGAAATAAGTTCAGAAGAAGTAGCAGAAGTAAGAGAAAGAATAAAGAAATTAAACAATGAAATATATGATAAAGAAAAAGTAACAGAATTAGACAAGACAGGAATAACAAATATAGATGATATGTTAAAATACATGCAAGACGAATGTATCAAGAATCAGATTTCTTTCACATTAAAACTTACAGGAAATATTCATTATATGATTAATAATTTTATATCAAAAGATGATTTAGAAACATTATTAGCAGATCATATAAAAGATGCAATAATAGCCATTAATCACACAGATAACATAAATAGAAGTATTTTAGTAAGACTTGGAGAGATAAATAGAATGTATGGATTGTATATTTATGATTCTGGAATAGAATTCAAAAAAGAAGTGCTAGAAAATCTCGGAAACAAACCATTTACTACATATAAAAATGAAGGTGGAACAGGAATAGGATTTATGAATACATTTGATACACTAAGAAAATATAATGCAAGTTTAAGTATTGAAGAGTTTAATGAGCCAATTATAGATAACTATACAAAAGTAATTGCAATAAAATTTGATAAAAAGAAAGAAGTAAAAATAAAATCATATCAAGGAATAGATATAAATAAATTTATATAAAATAAAAAGAAGCTGATAAAAAATCAGCTTCTTTTTAATATAAAATTTTTTAGTATTAAATCTAATTATTATAATATTTTCCTTGCCATAAATCATTTTCACAAAGATATTTATCAAGACCATTCATAATCCATTTTTTATGAGAATTCCAATCTGGAGCAACAAGCAAATCTTTAGGGGCATCACCTGAAACACGATGAATAACAATATTAGGATTAATATGTGATAAAATATATCCAGCACATTCTAAATAATATTCAAGAGAAATAGGAGTATATGTTCCATTATAATACATACTAGCTAAAACAGTATTTTCAACAACATAAGTGCAATGAATTTTTAAACCTTGAATATTATGATTATTAATAAAATCAATAGTATTTTTTATATCATCCAAAGATTCATTAGGTAATCCAACCATAATATGTGTAACAACATCAATATTATATTTATTGAGCAAATCAACAGCTTTAGAAAATTGCTGTGAAGAGTAACCTCTATTAATTAATTTACCAGTTTCATCATTAGAGGTTTGTAAACCAAGTTCAACCCAAACATAATATTTATCACAATAAGATTTTAAAAGCTTGCAAATATCTTCATTTATACAATCAGGACGAGTTGCAACTGCCAAAGCAACAATTCTATTATCAATTAAAGCAGAATCATATTTAAGTTTTAAATTAGAAATAGAATCATAAGTATTAGTAAAATTTTGAAAATATGCTATAAATTTATTTGCTCTTTCTGCTTTATATGTTGTAAAATAATTTTTTACTTGGTCTGAAATAAAATTTTCAATAGTATGTGAATTAGAGCAAAATTTTATATGATCCCCAGAACCACGTTCACTACAAAAAATACAGCCACCATTACTAATAGAACCATCTCTATTTGGACAAGAAAATCCACCATCAATACAAATTTTTAAAGTTCTTTCACCAAATTTATCTTTCAAATATTTATTTAAATGTTTATATCTTTCTAAATTTTCCATAATAAAAATAGTATAACATAAAAGCTTGAAAAAACCAAGATTATAATATATAATAACACCATATTTTTTAAATTAAAATATAAAAATTTCAGGAGAAATTTATGATAAGAGAAAAAATCAGTGAATTATCTAAAAATATGAAAGAAGATCATATAAGCGAAAGTTCAGCACAATGTGCATATTATACAATATTATCATTTATACCATTTATAATGTTAGTAATAACACTTATACAATATACAGGAGTTGAGCCACAAACATTATTTGATGTAATTTCTAAAATAATTCCATCAAGTATGAGTGAAATGATATTAGGTATTGTACAAGAAGTATATTCAAAATCAATAGGTACAATTTCAATTTCTGTAATATTTACAATTTGGGCAGCAGGAAAAGGATTATATGCATTGACAAAAGGATTACAGATTGTGTATAATACAGACGATAAAGAAGAAACATCATATTTATATACAAGAGTAAAAGCTGTTATTGAAACAATAGTATTTATAGTATTGATTGTAATGGGACTAACATTATTAGTATTTGGTAATGGAATTATAAGTATAATAAAAGAAAAATTTGGAACATTAGAAAATTATAATTTAATTTCATCAATAGCAACAGAAATTGGATTGATTTTTGTAACATTTATTGTATTTATATTATTATATAAATTTATGCCAAAACATAAAATGGCATTAAAAACTCAAGTATATGGGGCAATATTTGGAGCAATAGCATTAAATGTAATTTCATTTGTATTTTCAAGATATTTAACAATATTTAAAGGATTTTCAATAACATATGGAAGCTTAACAACTTTAATGTTAATAATGATGTGGACATATTCATGTTTCTATGCATTATTTTTAGGAGCAGAATTAAATAAAATATTAAACCAAAAAAAGGAGAATTAGGATGAATATTGACGAAGTAAAAATATATGTACTAGTATTTTTCATATATGCTTTTGCTGGATGGATAATGGAAACAACATCAATTTCAATAAGAAATAAAAAGTTTGTAAATAGAGGTTTTTTAATTGGACCTGTTTGTCCAATATATGGATATGGAGTAGTATTAGTAAGTTTATTATTACAAAAATATCAGAATGATATAATAGTAACATTTTTTATGTCTATAATAATTTGTGGTTTTCTAGAATATTTTACAAGTTATTTTATGGAAATAATATTTAAGGCAAGATGGTGGGATTATAGTCAAAGAAAATTTAATATTAATGGTAGAGTTTGTTTAGAAAATTTAGTATTATTTGGATTAGCAAGTTGTGTAATAATATATGTAACAAATCCATTTATAATAAAACATTTAAAAATGATACCAAGTATGGTACAAAATGTATTGATTGGAGCATTATTAGTAGTCCATTTAGTTGATAATATTGTATCATATAAGATTATACTTAACTTGAAAAAGGTATCAAATGAAATTAAAGATGATACAATTGAAATTTCTGAAAAGGTTAAAAATATTATACATAATAAATCTAGATTATATAGAAGATTGGTAAATGCATTCCCTAATATAAAAGAAAAAGTTCAATTTAAAAAGTGGACTTTGAAAGAAAAATTAGAAGATATAAAGAGACAAATCAAAAAAGAAGCATAGAGCTTCTTTTTTTGCACTTATCATTCCTAAATGACCAATTAGATTAAAACAATAGAAAAGAAATTAAAAGTATGATATAATAAAAACATCAATTATAAGAAAGGGGAAAATAAATTGGGATTAGTTTTAAAAAATGTTTCTAAAACATTTGTAGGAAAAAGAGCAGTAGATAATATCTCATTTGAACTAAATAAGCCAGGAGTATTTGGATTATTAGGAACAAATGGAGCAGGAAAAACAACTACAATAAGAATGTTATTAGGAATAATAAAAAAAGATAGTGGTGAGATAACTTGGAATGGAAAAGTAGTAGATAGAAAGTCTGTTAACTTTGGTTATTTACCAGAAGAAAGAGGAGTTTATCCAAAGACCAAAATATATAATCAATTAATGTATTTTGCTGAATTAAAAGGAATGAAAAAAGAAGAAGCAGATGAAGCAATAAAAAATTGGGCAAAAAAATTAAAAGTGGAAGAATATTTAGATAAACCAGCAGAAAAATTATCAAAAGGAAATCAACAAAAAATTCAATTTATGACAGCAGTAATACATAATCCAGAATTATTAGTATTGGATGAACCATTTAGTGGATTAGATCCAGTGAATACTGAATTATTGAAAAATATAATAATTAATTTAGTAAAAGAAGGAAAATACATAATAATGTCAGCACATCAAATGTCTACAATTGAGGAATTTTGTTCAGATATATTGATTTTAAATAAAGGAAAGACAGTCCTAAAAGGTAATTTGAAAGAAATAAAAGACACATATCCAGCAAACAGAGTTCAAATCGAAACAAATGAGAATATAGAAAAAGATATTAAAAAATTAGGATTTGAAATTGAAAATATAAAAAATTATAGTTATACAGTAAAAATATTTGATGAACAAAAGGCACATGAATTATTAAAAGAATTAGTGATAAAAGGAATAACAATAAATAAATTTGAAATAATGAAGCCAACATTAAATGATATTTTCATAGAAAAGGTGGGTGAATAAAATGAAAGATTTATTTATAGTAACAAAGTTTACAATGAAAGATATGCTACAAAGAAAATCATTTATAATAACAACAATAATATTTTTGATAATGATAGTAGTTGGATTTAACATACCAAATTTTATGAAAATGTTAAATAAAGATTCAGATGTAAATAAAATTGAAATAATTGATTCTGGAAATGTATTTGAAGGAACACTTGAAAGTTTAAAAGATTTAGATACAGGATATGAAATTCAGATTTTAAATGAAGATTATGAAAAAATAAAAGAAAAAATAGAAAATGAAGAAATTGATTCTGCAATAATAGTAGAAAAACAAGATGAAAATATAAAAATTAAATATATAGTAAAAAGTGCAACAATGATGTCAGGAGTACCAGAAAACATTATTTCAACATTAAATACATTATATACAAATATTCAAATTAATAAATTGGGATTAACAGAAGAACAATTGAAATCTATTACTCCAAATTTTGAATTTGCATTAGAACAAACTGATGAAGAGGCAAGTGGAAATGTATATGCTATGATGTTACTTTCATTAGTGTTATTTTATGCAATATATTTTTGTGCATATCAAGTATCAAGTTCAATTACAACAGAAAAAACATCAAAAATAATTGAAACACTTGTAACATCTACATCTCCAAAGACAATTGTATTAGGAAAAACACTTGGAATAGGAATTGTTGGATTATTACAAATGATATTATTAGTAGGAACAGCATTAATTAGTGCGAAAACATTTTTAGAGCCAGGTATATTGGATTCAATAATAGATGTATCAAAAATAACACCATATTTAGGAATTATAACAATAATTTATTTTATATTTGGATATTTTGAATATGCTTTATTATACGCTTTAACAGGTTCAACAGTTAGTAAACCAGAAGATATTCAATCTGCAAATGGACCAGTTGCAATCCTTGCAGTAATAGGATTTTATTTATCATATTTTACGATGATGAATCCAGCGAGTGAATTGAATGTTTTTGCATCAATGTTTCCAATTTCATCACCATTTTGTATGCCATTTAGAATAATGATGGGACTTGCTAAGCCAACAGATGTTATAATTTCAATTGTAATCTTATTAATAACAGGTATTATAATTGCAAAAATAGCTATAAAAATTTATTCAAATGCAATTTTAAATTATGGCACTAAAATGAGTTTTAATGATATTGTAAAAATGTATAAAGACTAGAGCAAGGCTTACTACACTTTACAAATTATGTAAAGTGTGATAAAATAAGTTAAATAGCACGTTGCTTTGTTGAGCAATAACCTATTATACAAATTATTAATGGGTTTCCACTGTAGTGTGGAGGAAAGGATTTTTTATGAAAAAGTCGAATTTTTATCGTTTCCGGAATTATTTACGTGCAATCGCTATTGGCGCTTTGATTTTCATTTTGATTTATGCGAGCGCTATGTTAGCACCTAAGTTGATATCTGATAAAAGTACAAAGTTAAAAGTTTATCGGATGTCTAACAATGAATCCAATAATTGTACAATGAATCTTTACAATGATTATGTAACTAGTTTGAAAGGGGTGTCAATTCAGCCATATGCAGCTGACACTCAATATGTCATTGACTTGAAAGGACCATATAGCAAGATTTCAGTTTCAACTTATAATTCAATCCGAAAGGAGTGGGAAGATAAGGATATTATTGCTTTAGGAAATGAGCAGTATTCGATTAAGCCTGAAGCGGTAGGTTATTTTGATCATGACCATACAGTTACATACTGTGTCAATATTGAAAATGGAGATGATATTCAAAAATACTATTTTACTGTTAAGTGAAATAGTATAAAAAGTTCATAAATCCGAAAAACCAAAAGAGTTCTTCTATTTATTCAGAGGAACTCTTTTGGTTTTATGATATGTTCTAAAATGAAAAATATTAAGCCATAGTCAAAAAAGACTATGGCTTGGATTTTATGAATTCAAAATAGCATTAATTAATAAATCAAAAGTATAATTTAAACTTGTTTTCAAATCAGAATTAATTGCAATTTTAAATCCAGCAGAATTGGTATGACCTCTATGTATTTGTGATTTACAATATCCAAATTTCTTTCAGAAGGAAGTAAATCAGATTGAAGAATATATGTACATCCAACATCATGATTAGCTATAAATCTGTTCAATGCAAGTTCTGTTAGTGCTTTGGTTCTTTCATCTACACTTTGCAATTGTTTTCTAATAGATTGAATATCTATCAAATGTTCTTCGCAATAGTGTAAAATTTTTCTTGCTTCATCAGTAACGTTTAAAGTTAAATCAATAGTATCAGACAAAATGTCAACAGAAAAATATTCCTAATTTTTCATTTTATTTTTTACATAATTACAAATTATTTTTACAATTTCATCATTACCAATTTGACAGTCTAAACAAATGTCATAATTGTTTTTATTACCCCATATTTGATTTGAGATAACTTCATAATAAGTAGATCTTGCTTTATCAGATTTTTCCATATATGATTTTGCTGTTGAATCATTATCATTATAAAGTCTTTTTATAGTATCTATTTTGTATTGTTCAGGAGCATAAAGAAATATTTTAATTAAATCCTTGTTATCTCTTAAAATATAATCAGCAGATCTTCCAACAATTACACAACTTTCAGCATTAGCAATTTCTTTTATAACATTAGCTTGTTTGATAATAGAATCACCATTTGCTTCTAATGATAAGAAATCATTATATAATTTATCAGTATCATTATAATTTCCTACTAAAGAATGTTTAATTGCAAAATCTTTAATTTCTTCTTTTCCATAAAATGCAATTCCAAGTTGTTTTGCAACATTTCTTGCAATTTCTTTACCATTTGTACCATGTTCACGAGATATTGAAATAACTAGATTATCTTTGTAAACAGTAGGTTCTAAAACTGCAATTTTTTGTTTGTAAGCATTTTTCAATATGAAAGCTGAAATTATAGCAGTAAGAATTTCAGAAATAGGGAATGTCCACCAAACTAAATTTATAACATTGTCAGATAATGTAAATAAATATGCGATAGGGAATACAAATATAACTAATCTTAATAATGAAATTATAAGAGGTTTACCAGCATATCTAAGAGCTTGTAAAATACCTTGAACAGCAATAGAAAATCCCATAAATACAAAGCCAATACTTGAAATTCTAAGTGCTGTTGAACAAACATTAATAATTTGAGTTGTAGACCCACCAGATAATCCAAATAATTTTGATAATGGATTAGCAAAGATTTCAAATAATGCAGTGATTATTAAAGTGACAATTGCAGTATCTATAATTCCATATTTAATACAATCATCAGCTCTTTTTTTATCTTTCATACCATAATTAAATGATAATATTGTAATAATAGTATTAGATAATCCAAAACATGCAAGTACAGCAATATTTTGAATTTTATAATATATACCAAAAGATCCTACTAGTATTGTTGGATCAGCTTTTGCTGTTCCTAGTATAGCATTCATTCCAGCCATCATAAAAGAAAGTAATGATTGCATAATTGCAGCAGAAAGACCTATACTATAAATTCCTTTTATTAAAACTAAATCAGGTTTTATGTATTTTAAATTTTTATCAATTTCTTTATTTACAGTGTAATGAAATATTATTGCGACAAATAAAGATAAAAATTGTCCAATTACTGTTGCCCAAGCAGCACCAGCAACACCCATATTTAATGGAAAAATAAAAATATAATCTAATACAATATTTGCAATTGCACCAGATATTTGTGCTATTGCAGATAAATTAGTTTTACCAGTTGCTTGTAAAAATCTTTCATATGCTGTATATGCAATAGAACCTAGTGAAAAACAACAGCAAATTTTTAAATACGTTGTTCCCATAGAAATTATTTCTTCATTACCAGCAGAAAATAAAGAAATGAACCATTTTGATCCAAACATTCCAAATAAAAAGAATAATATAAAAATGCAAATACTAATAAAAATACCATTACCAGCAACTTTATTTACTTGTTCTTTATTATTTTCTCCTAGATTTTTAGAAAGTAATGTGTTTAGCCCAATTCCTGTACCAACACCAATAGCAATAATTAAAATTTGAATAGGAAATGCTAATGTTAAAGCTTGATTTGCAATAGCACCTTGTTCTCCCATGTTTGTAACAAATATGCTATCTACAACATTGTATAATGCTTGTAGAACCATGGAAATAATCATAGGTAATCCCATTTTCCAAAAAAGTTTTTTCATTGGCATGTCAGCCATTTTGTTTTGTTTAACGTTTTCCATAACGTCCTCCTTTTATAAAATATTATTGTAGCTCTTATATACTAGGAAGTTCAGAGATCATTACTAGCACATAAAAAAAAGCGGAAACCCAATTTGCTGGATTTCCGCTATATATCTTAGCTACTCGCAGGCGCTATTATAGCATAAAAAATTTTGAAATGTAATACCTAAATTAAAAAAATTTAAAATTATTGAAAATAAAAAATCATTATGATATATTTAAAAAGATAAAATATTATAAAAAAAGAGGTATAAAATGAAGGTAGAATTATTATGTAGTTGTGAAAAAGAAGAATTAGAAAAAAGAATTCAAAAAGTAGCTGCAGCAGGAAAATTATCAAGATTTAAAGGAAATGTTTTCGAAGTATTAGAAAATTGTAATGACTATGAAAAAAATTTAAAATTAATAAAAAGAATTATTTCAATGGGGCACAAATCAATTATTGAACATGATTATTTAGTATTTGCCATATCAGATGTAACGCCAATTATTGAACAAACAATTATTGGAAATAGATTAACTTCATTTACAATAAAATCTAGAAGAGAAGTAGATTTTCGTACTGCTGGATTTTATACACCAGAATTTAGAGATTCAAATTTAAATATACATCCACAAAATGAACAATTAAAAGAGAAATACCAAAAACATATGCAATATTTATTTAATACATATGGCGAATTAGTAGACAAAGGAATTGACGTAGAAGATGCAAGATTTATATTACCATATTGTTTTCATAGTAATATAATAATGGGATTAGATGCAAGAGAATTAGAAAAGATGGTTGAATCTTTTATATATGGAAGATTAAGTAGAATACAGGAATTAAATGAATTTGGAAAAATCTTATATGAAATTATAAAAGAAAAAGTGCCATATTTAACAGAATGTATAGAAAATTCAAAAATGAATAGTGATAATCAATTTGAATATTTAGAAAAAATGATTAAAAAACCAGAAATAAAAATATTAGAAAAGCCAGAACTTTTAAGTTATACACCAAATGCAGATGATGTTGTACTAGAAAGTAATATAATGTATCATTATCAATGTTCAGAAAAAATGGCTGATGAGATATTAAAAGAATTAGAAGAAAAAGATGAAAATGCAAAAGAAAAAATGATGCAAAATATTCTTCATAAAGAAGAAAAAAGAGAATTAGAACAAGTAAGTTTTAGTTTTCAAATTCCAATTTCATTATCAATATTAACACATTTAACAAGACATAGAATGCATCCATTGCTAATACCAGAATTTGTACCATTATGGGATATGAAAAATTATATAACACCAGAAACAATAAAGAAAAACGCAAATGATGTATATCAAAAAGCTGTTAATGAAAATATAAAAATGTTTGATGAATTTAAAGAACAAGGAATTGCAGAAGAAGATTTAATATATTTTTATATTGGGGCACAAATGTTAAATGTTATAACAACAATGAATGCTAGAAATTTACAATGGGTTTCAAGAATGCGTTGTTGTAATAAGGCACAATGGCAAATTAGATTTATTACACAAGAAATGGTAAGACAAGTAAAACATGTAGCACCATTAATAGGAAAAGGACTTGGTCCAACATGTATAACAGATAAATATTGTGGTGAAGGCAAAGAATCATGTGGATTAATTGACAAAATCAATGCAAAATGATAAAATACAAACATTAACTTTTTTATCTCCTATTTGGAGTTGACATATAGAACGAATATACACCAACAAATGTTATGGGAGGCAAATTATGAAAGATTTTGAAAAACGGATTATTGAATTATGTAAAACGACAAATGTTGAAAAAATTTTAACAATAACAGGTATTGTTTTAGCAATAATAACACTTTTAGGGACTTTTCCTAGAATTATTAATGTATTAATAGCATTAGTAGTATTAGCAATTATTATCATTATTAGAATTGTTCGAAAAATAAAGAAAACAGATATAGAAACATTTTCTAAAAATAATTTTTGGTATGTGATTTTTTCAGACTCAAATGTATCTGAAGAGATATGCTTTATTACAACAATGCTCCTTTTTTACAGTATTCCTAGAAAAATCAAAATTACAACAGGAAGTTTGTTTTGGGATATTATTGTAGCATTGGTTATAGTTGCTATAGTATTTTTTATGAGTGGTAATATAGCAAAATTTTTCAAAAGTAAATTAAAGTAAAAATATAACTAATAGGCAAAAGTTTTATTAATTTTTGCCTATTAGTTTTTTTCTATTGAAAAATTAAGAGATTAATGATAAAGTTGTATATGTAAGAAAGGGGAGAAAATATGGAGAAAAAACAAAAGAAATCTATTATTTTAATTTTTATTATTTTTATTATTATGATATGTTTTTTTGAAGGTATGAGGGAAGAATTAGGTACAACAATAAAAAACACAGAGAAAACGAATTCAGATAATACATTTAAAATAATATCAAGTACAGAAAACAAAGACATAGAAGAAATCATACAAAATTATGCAAAAAAGAATAATATAGATGTAAGCATAGATTATGCAGGAACAATTGAAATAATGTCAAAACTTAATAATGGTGAAAAATATGATGCAGTATGGTGTTCAAATTCAATATGGTTATATATGCTAGATAGCAAAATAAAAACAACAAATTCAAAATCAACAAGTATAAATCCAGTAGTATTTGGAATAAAAAAATCAAAAGCTGAAGAATTAGGATTTATAGGAAAAGATGTTTATATGAAAGACATATTAGAGGCAATAAACCAAGGAAAACTAAAATTCAATATGTCATCACCAACTCAAACAAATACAGGAGCAACAGCATATTTAGGATTTTTAACAACACTTGCAGGAAATCCTGAAATATTAACAGAAGAAAACTTACAAAATGAGGAGTTAAAAGATCAGTTAATTCAATTATATTCAGGAGTAAAAAGATCATCAGGAGATGATGAATTTTTACAAGAAATGTTTTTAAAAGGTAATTATGAAGCATTAATAACTTATGAAACATCATTAATAAATATGAATAAACAGCTAGAACAAAAAGGAGAAGAACCATTATATGCAATATATACTAAAGATGGGGTTTCAATATCAGATTCACCATTTGCATATATAGATAATAAAGATGATGCTAAGCTAGAAGAATTTAAAAAAATACAAAATTACATATTAAGTAATGAAGGACAAGCTGAATTAGTGAAAACAGGAAGAAGAGTTTGGTTTGGTGGAATAAATGAAAATGCAGATAAAACAGTATTTAATCCAAACTGGGGAATAGATACAACAAAATATATTGTGCCAGTAAAATATCCAAGTACAGCAGTAATAAAAACAGCACTAGGAATATATCAAACAGAATTAAGAAAACCAATAAATATTGTATTTTGTTTAGATTATTCAGGAAGTATGTATGGAAGTGGAAGCAAACAATTAATAGAAGCAATGCAATATATCTTAAATGAAGAAGAAACATCAAAAGATTTATTACAATTTTCAAATAAAGACAAAATAACAATAATACCATTTAATCATGAAATACTTGGAGAATATACAACAGAAGATGGAACTAAAACAGAAGAATTAATAAATCAAATAACATCAACAAAAGTAAATGGTGGAACAGATATATATATACCAGCAATTGAAGGATTAAATATATTAAATAAAGAAAACTTAGAAAAGTATAATACATCAGTAGTATTAATGACAGATGGTGAATCAAATTATAATAGATTAACCCAACTTCAATCAGTATATAGACAAATAAATAAAGATATACCAATATTTAGCATAATGTTTGGATCAGCAGATAAAACACAATTAGAAGATATAGCAAATTTAACAAATGCAAAAGTATTTGATGGAAGAACAAATTTATTAGAAGCATTTAAACAAGTAAGGGGATATAACTAGAAAGAAAGGAAAACATAATGAAAAAAGGATATATTTTTTCTGCAATATTAGGTGGAACATTTTTTGCAGTACCATATTTAGCTCTTGGAGTTAAATTAGTACCATCATTAGCAATAAGTGCAGTGGCATATGGAGCCGGAACCTTAATATTTAAAGATAGAAGTAAAATTGATTATTCAACTAAAAATACTAATTTATATGAAATACTAAAAAATGCAAAATCACAAACAACGCAAATTTTTGATATTTCAAAACAATTAGAAGACAGAGAATTAATTGCAAATGTCCAAGATATTTGTAATACATCAAATAAGATAATTGATACTTTATCAAAAAATCCAGGAAAACTATCACAAGTAAATAATTTTATAAATTATTACTTACCAGTAACAATAAAAATATTGCAAAGATATGATGAAATTGAAAATCAAAAATTAAATTCAGAAGAAAGTCAAAAATTTATGAAGTCTGTAAGAGATATGATTGCAAAAATAAAAGAAGCTTTTCATGAACAATTAAATAATATGTATCAAGCAGAGATTATAGATACAGATGCAGAATTAAAAGTATTTGAAGAAATGTTAAAATCTGATGGATTTTTAGGAGATATAAATATAAAAAAATAGGAAGTAAGTTTAAATATAGATAATTAAAGCCTAAAGAAAGGAAGATAAAAAATATGAGAGGAAGAAAAGAAGTCTGGATAGGACTTGGAATTTTAATAATATTGGTCTTAATCATAATAGGAATAAAATTCTTTTCAACAAATGGAGAATCAATTATGGAATCAAACTTAAAAACAGTATATGTTGCAACAGGTGGAGGAAAAGAAAATTTCTTAGCAGATGAAGAAGTCAATAAAATAATGAAAAAGAAATATGGACTAAATGTTATATATGATTCATGGAGTAATGGAAAACTAATTAAAAATCCATTAGTAAGAGAAGATGGAACAAAATATGATGTAATGTTCTGTTCTGATCAAAGATTTTATGATTATTATAAATTAGCACCAGATACAACAAAAGGAGAATCAGCAAGATATACAGTTCAAAAAGGTGGATTAACATTAAATACTCCAATTGTAATATATAGTTGGGATACAGTTGTAGATGCATTAATAGAACAAAAAATAGTAACAGAAAAAGATGGGGTATATTATATAACAGATATGCCAAAATTAATATCATATATACTTGAAGGAAAGAAATGGAAAGACATTGGAGTAGATATGTTATATGGAAGTATAAATATAGACTCAACAGATCCAGTTACATCATCACCTGGTGCAACATATTATGGATTATTACTTTCAATTATGTGTGATGGAGAAATAACAGATGAAGCAGTTGCAGAAAATTTACCCAAACTAAAAGAATTTTACACAAAATCAGGATATATGAACAATACACCAGCAGATTTATTTGAATTATACTTAAAAACAGGAGTTGGAGGAAAGCCAATGATTGTTGATTATGAAAAAAGTGTAATAGACTTTGCAAATTCAAATCCAGATGGATGGGAACAAGTAAAAGACAAGATGAGAATATTATATCCAACACCAACAATATGGAACTCACATTGTATAGCATCATTTGATGAAGCAGGAGATGAGTATTATGAAGCTTATGAAGATAAAGAGATACAACAAATTGCATGGTCAAAATATGGATTTAGAACAGGTGTAACAGGTGGAAATTATGATGTAACACAAGTAAATGTAAAAGGAATACCACAAAGCATAATAAGTACAGTATCAAGCCTAAAAATGAATGTATATGAACAATTAATTTCATATTTAGGAAATAAATAGTTTATAAAATTTTAAATATAATTATAAAAAAGATTGGAGAAAATAAAATGGAAGAAGAAATAAAATTAGAAGTTGCTAAAAATGTAGATACAAAAGATATCGAATTAGCATTACAAACAGATAAAAAAGTTGATGAAGCTGTTGTGGAAAAATCATTAAATTATGATGCTTTAACACCAGAGGAAAAATCTGCAATAGATGAATTTATTAGTAAAGTTGATGTAAAAAATACTGCCCAAATATTACAATTTGGTTCAAGTGCACAAAGTAATATCTCAAAATTCTCAGATAGTGTTTTAAATGATGTTAGAACAAAAAGTTCTGGAGAAGTTGGAGATTTACTATCAGGATTAGTAACAGAAATAAAAGAATTTAATGCAGATGTTCCAGTTGAAGAGAAAAAGGGAATATTAGGAATATTCAATTCTGCAAAAAAACAAGTCGAAAAATTAATAGCAAAATATGACAAAGTAGAAAATAATATAGCTAAAATAGAAAAATCATTAGAAACACATAAACTTCAAATGATGAAAGATATTGCAATATTTGATACAATGTATGATAAAAATTTACAATATTTTAAAGAATTATCATTATATATAATTGCTGGTGAAAAGAAATTAGAAGAATTGAAAACAGTTACATTACCAGAATTACAAAAAATAGCAGAAGAAACAAAAGAACAAACAGATGCACAAGCTGTAAATGATATGGTAGCAATAATAAATAGATTTGAAAAAAGAATATATGATTTAAAAACAACAAGAATTATATCAATTCAAATGGCACCACAAATTAGATTAATTCAAAACAATGATAGTGAATTAGTTGAAAAAATACAAAGTTCATTAATAAATACAATTCCACTTTGGAAAAATCAAATTGTTATAGCATTAGGAATAACAAATGCAAGAAATGCATTAGGAGCACAAAAACAAGTTACACAAATGACAAATGATATGCTTACAAAAAATAGTGAATTATTAAAACAAGGAACAATTGAAATTGCAGAAGAATCTGAAAAAGCTGTTGTAGATGTTCAAACATTACAAAAAACAAATCAAGATATTATAGATACATTAGATAAAGTTATAGAAATTCACGAAAATGGAAGAGTAAAAAGACAAGAGGCAGAAGTTCAACTTGAAGAAATTGAAAATAAATTGAAAGAAAAATTATTAGAAATAAAGAACTAAAAAAGTAGGCGAAAGCCTACTTTTTTGATAATGTAATATTAAAAGATTTAGTTATATAACCTCTACTAATATTAATAGTAATATTATCACCAGGGCTTTTAGTAAAAATATATTCTCTTAATTCAATCATATTATTAAAAGTCTTATCATCAATAGAAGTAATAATGTCTCCAATTTTTATTCCACTAGAATAAGCAGGACTATCTTTATTAATATGTGCTATATAAATTCCATTTGGAACATTTGTAGAAGAAAAATATGGAGTAGTTTCTTTATCATAAGCATAAATTCCCAGATAAGCCTCATCAAAAGCTCCAGTTGATACAATTTTTTCAATTACAGGTTTTACAACATTAATAGGAATGGCAAAACCAATACCTTCTGCAGATGTAATTTTTACACTATTTACTCCGATAACTTCTCCTGTAGAAAGAATTAAAGGTCCACCACTATTTCCAGGGTTAATAGAAGCATCAGTCTGAATCAAATCAGTCATATATGATACAGAATTATTTTCTTCAATTTTTATAGTTCTATTTATAGCACTAATTATTCCAGATGTTATAGTCCTTCTAAATTCATATCCAATAGGGTTGCCAATGGCATAAACAGTTTCACCAGATTTAATTTTGGAAGAGTCTCCAAATTTTACATAATTTAGACCGGAGGCATTTATTTTTGAAACAGATAAATCTAACTCTGAATTACACCACAAAACAGTTGCATCATATGTGTTACCATTTTCTAATGTAACATAACATGTACTAAATTTTTCACCAGTAACATGACAATTACTTAAAATATATCCATTATTTGAAACAATTATTCCAGTACCAATCCCTAAATCATTTAAAGAACTTGTTGAAAAAATAGATGTAGAATGAGATTTTATTTTTGATATACCAACAACACAATTAGAAACATCTTCTAACATATTTGAAATGTCTAAATTTGTAGTAGTTGAAACCGAATTATTAGAAGTACTAATTTTTGAGATATCATATTCTGATGACATTTCAATATTACTATATGTAGTATATATATAATAAGAAAAACTTAATAGAAAGATAGCTGAAATTATGAATAATATAATATTTCTAAACAAATGAGATTTTTTTTTCATATATAGACCTCCATAAAATAATTATGAACAAAATTCATAAAATTAAACAGAGGCTACAAAAGTAACCTCAAAAATTATTCAGAATCTGATACCTCTAATTCATCTTTTAAACATCTATCACAATGTGGAAAATCTTTTTTATCACAATCTAAATCAACACCTTTTAAGCATTTTCCTTCATGATGACATTTTGCACAAATTTTTATGTGTTTTACTTGATTAGCCCAAATTTGTACAGCATATTTTTTACCAGGGCAAAGAGGACCAAAAACAAATTCACCATCTTCATCTGTAAATGTATGGGAAACAGGTTTTAATTCTTTTTTACCACATTTATATTCTATTTCAACTAATTTAACAACAGCATCGCTTACAGGCTCTTTGAAACAATCTCTAACAATACCATAAATAACATCTCTATGATCATTAGCCAAAGTAATATCTAAATCAAATTGCTTTCCATCAGCAATAAATCCATCAATATCAACTATAGGACACATTGGCTCAGATTTTCTTTCATCCATTTCCATAAATAAACTCCTTTAATAAAATTTAGGCAAAGCCTATTAATGTATAATATGAAAAAATAAAATAATTGACAATAATAACTAGTCAAAAACATAAATATATTATATAATAATACAGTTATAAAATAATAAGAGAGGAAAAAGAAAATGGATAATAGACCAATAGGAATTTTTGATTCTGGAGTTGGAGGAATAACAATATTAAAAGAGATTCAAAAAAGATTGCCTAATGAAAATTATATATATTTAGGAGATACCAAAAACTTTCCATATGGAGAAAAAAATAGAGAAGAAATAATAAAATTTGCAATTCAAAATGTAGAATATTTAATAAAGAAAAATGTAAAAATAATAGTAATAGCTTGTGGAACTGCAACAAGTCAAGCAATAGATATATTACAACAAAAATTTGAAATACCAATAATAGGAATTATAAAACCAACAGTAGAATATATTAAAGAAAAAGAGTACAAAGAAGTAGGTGTAATTGCAACAGAAGGAACAATAAGAAGTGGCGAATGGGAAAGACAATTGAGAAAAAATATTTCTAATATTAATGTAATAAATAAAGCATGTCCGATGCTTGCAACGATTGCTGAAGAAGGAAGAGCAACAGGAATAGAAGGAAGAAATGCAATTAAAGAATATATGAAATCATTTAAAGAAAAGAAGATAAATAAGATTATTTTAGGCTGTACACATTTTCCAATATATGAACAAGTTATAAGAGATGAACTAAAATATGATGTAGAATTAATAAATACAGGAAAAACGGTTGCAAAATATTTAGAAGAATATTTGAATGAAAAAGAATTATATACTCAAAGCAAAAAAGGAAACATAAAAATAGAGTTAACTAAGAAGGAAGAAGAATTCTCAAGAATTGTAAATGATATATTTAAAGAAAAAGTATAACAAATAAAAATGTAAAAAAATATATTTTTTTTGAAAAATGTATTGAAAAAAATAAAATAATATGGTATAAATAATATTGAGTTATTAAATAATAAATTAGAAGAGGTAAATAATATGAAAAGATTTTTTAAATTAACATTAATAATAGGAATTACAATGATTGCATTAGCAATATCAAATATAGCATATGCTGATGATGATTTTGATATTTTAACACCAACAGATTTACCAACAGAATCAACATCAACAACTGCGCCAACTACAACAACAACTACACCAAGCACAAGTACTACATTAGAAATCCCAAAGACTACTACAACAACTGTAAAAATAACAAAAACAACAAATACATCATTACCACATACAGGTATAGAAGATAGTACAGGAACAATAGTAGCAATAGTAGCATTAGCAATAGTAGGAATTAGTTCATTTGTAGTAATAAAGAAAAATAGTGATATTTAAGATTAAGAGAAAAGTAAAATAAAGGTTATCAACAGAGAAAATTAGTCACAGGCTGAGAACTAATTGTGGAAAACATATTTGAAAAACTAACTCTTTAGCTTTCTAACGAATAAGTTAGACGTATAAGATACGTTATAATCTATCAGTAAGTTAAAAATAGGATGGAACCGTGTAATATAAGCACTCCTATAGATAGAAATATCTATAGGAGTGTTTTTTTATTTATAAAATAAGGTAGATCCAAAATATAAGGAGGTATAATTATGATTAGAACAATACAAAAAGATGGACAAATTTTAGATATGGAAGAAGGAAATGAAGAATTACAAAAGACAATTTGGCATACAACATCACATATATTAGCACAAGCAGTAAAAAGATTATATCCAAACACAAAGCTAGGAATAGGACCAGCAATCGAAAATGGATTTTACTATGATTTTAGAGTAGAAAAGCCATTCACAGAAGAAGATATAGCCAAAATAGAAGAAGAAATGAAAAAAATAGTTAAAGAAGATTTACCATTAGAAAGAAGTGTATTATCAAGAGAAGAAGCAATCAAGTTAATGGAAGAAAAAGAAGAACCATATAAAGTTCAATTAATAAAAGAACTTCCAGAAGGTGAAACAATATCATTCTTTAAACAAGGAGAATTTATAGATTTATGTGCAGGACCACATATAAATAGAACAGGAAAAATAAAAGCAATAAAATTATTAACAACATCTGCTGCATATTGGAAAGGAAATCAAGAAAATGACTCAATGCAAAGAATATATGGAGTATCATTCCTAAAAGCAAGTCAACTTGAAGAACATCTAAGATTATTAGAAGAAGCAAAACAAAGAGATCATAGAAAAATAGGAAAAGAACTTGAATTATTTATGACACACGAATTAGTTGGTTCAGGACTTCCAATGTATTTGCCAAATGGAGCAACAATAAGAAGAATATTAGAAAGATATATACAAGATAAAGAAATAGATTTAGGATATAGTCATGTATATACACCATCACTTGCAAATGTTCAATTATATAAAACAAGTGGACATTGGGATCATTATAAAGATGACATGTTTCCTGCAATGAAATTAGATAATGAAGAAATGGTATTAAGACCAATGAACTGTCCACATCATATGTTAGTATATAAAAGTAAACAACGTTCATACAAAGATTTACCAATAAAAATAGGTGAATTAGCAAATGATTTTAGATATGAAAATAGTGGTGCTGTTTGCGGACTTGAAAGAGTTAGACAAATGTGTCAAAATGATGCACACTTATTTGTAAGACCAGATCAAATAAAAGAAGAAGTAGGAAATGTATTAAAATTAATAAAAGAAGTATATCAAAAAGACTTCGGATTTTCAGCAGATTCATTTAAATACAGATTATCATTAAGAGATAAAAACAATAAAGCAAAATATATAGATAATGATGAAATGTGGGAAACAGCAGAATCACAATTAAGAGCAATATTAAAAGAAATGAATATAGATTTCTATGAAGCAGAAGGAGAAGCTGCATTCTACGGACCAAAGATTGATATTCAAATCAAAACAGCATTAAATCATGATGTTACAATACCAACATGTCAATTAGATTTTGCATTACCAGAAAGATTTGATTTAACATATGTTGGTGAAGATAATAAAGAACATAGACCAGTAGTAATACACAGAGCAATACTTGGATCTTCAGATAGATTTATATCATTCTTAATTGAAGAAACAAAAGGTGCATTCCCATTATGGTTATCACCAATACAAGCAAAAATATTACCTATTACAGATGCTCAAATTGATTATTGTACAGAATTAAAAGCAAAATTAAGAGCTAAGAGAATAAGAGTTGAATTAGATGATTCAAATGAAAAAATTGGATATAAAATCAGAAAAGCTCAACTTGAAAAAGTTCCATATATGTTAGTTATAGGTGCAAATGAACAAGAAAGTCAAGTTGTAACTGTTCGTGCAAGAAAAAATGGAGCTAATTTAGGTGAGATGACAATTGACGAATTTATTGAAAAAGTTCAAAATGAAGTTGAAAACAAAGCGATAGATAGATAAAGAAAAGGAGCTATGAAAATAGTTCCTTTTTACATATAAAAAAATAAACAAGATATTAACATATCTCGTTATTTTGGTTGGGCTGGCTAGATTCGAACTAGCGCATGTTAGAGTCAAAGTCTAATGCCTTACCGCTTGGCTACAGCCCAATGTATAAAATTATAAACAACCATATAAGGTATTATATGGGGTGGAAGATGGGACTCGAACCCACGGTCTCCAGTGCCACAAACTGGCGCGTTAACCAACTACGCTACATCCACCATTGTTTAGTCCATTTGTGAACACATTAATTATTTTAGTATGTTTTTACAAATTTGTCAAGATATTTTTGTAAATTATTTGATTTTTTATCAAAAATTTGTTAATATAATAATGAAAAATAAGGAACGGAGGAAGTTAGAAAAAGTCTAACGAAAAAAATATGGCAAATGTAATTGTAATAGGTGGCGGACCTGCCGGAATGATGGCAGCAATAACAGCAGCCGAATATGGAAATAATGTAACAATAATAGAAAAAAATTCAGATTTTGGAAAAAAATTATTAATAACAGGAAAAGGTAGATGTAATATAACAAGTTCATTATATATGAGTGAATTTATAAAAAATACTCCAGGTAATGGGCAATTTTTATATAGTGCATTTCAAAATTACACAAATACAGATATAATAGACTTTCTAAAAAATCAAGGACTTGAAGTAAAAGAAGAAAGAGGAAACAGAATTTTTCCAGTTACAGACAAATCTATAGATGTATTAAATTGTTTCAAATCAAAAATAAATGAATTAAAAATAAAAAAATTATTTAATACAAGAGTTCAAAAAATTTTAGTACAAAATGGTGAAGTATTAGGAGTAAGGACAGAGAAAGAAATAATTCAAACAGATAAAATAATACTAGCAACAGGGGGAAAAAGTTATCCATTAACAGGATCAACAGGAGATGGATATTTAATAGCCAAAAATATAGGACATAAAGTAACAGAAATAAGACCATCACTAGTTCCTTTGGTAATATATGAGAAGAATGAATGTAAAGAAATGCAAGGTTTAAGTTTAAGAAATGTTGGAATAAAAATTATTGATGAATCAAAAAATAAGTTAATATATGAAGATTTTGGAGAAATGATATTCACTCATTTTGGAATTTCAGGACCTACAATTTTAAGTGGTTCAGCACATTTGGTAAGATATAAAGAAATAGATAATCTAATGAAAGAGCAAAAAATAAAATTACAAATAGATTTAAAACCAGCATTAACAGAAGAACAATTAGATGAAAGAATATTAAGAGATTTTAAAGAATTTAAAAATAAACAATTTAAGCATGCATTAGACAAATTATTACCACAAAAAATGATTCCAATTGTAATTGAAAAAACAAAAATAAATGAAGAAAAAAGAGTTAATGAGATAACAAAAGAAGAAAGAAGAAATTTAGTAAAAGTATTAAAAAAATTCGAACTTACAATAAAAGACTTTAGACCAGTAGAAGAAGCAATTATAACAAGTGGGGGAATAAATATAAAAGAAATAAATCCAAAAACAATGGAATCAAAATTAGTAAAAGGGTTATATTTTGCAGGAGAAATAATAGATGTAGATTCATATACAGGAGGATTTAATTTACAAATAGCATACTCAACAGGTTATACTGCAGGAATGCATGTTGGAGATTTAGAAGAATGAAAGAATTTTATACAATATCAAAAAATGAAACAACAGAAATTATTGAAAAAAAATCAAAATTTATAGCAGACATTTATCCAGTAAAAAATGTAGAAGAAGCAGAAAACAAAATAAAAGAAATAAAAAAGAAATATTATGATGCAAAACATCACTGTATAGCTTATAGAATTGTAGAAGAAGATAGAATAATTGAAAAATCAAGTGATGATGGAGAACCGTCAGGAACAGCTGGAGCTCCTATGCTAAATATATTACAAGGAAGTAATTTATGTAATATAATAGTTATTGTAACAAGATATTTTGGTGGAATTTTACTTGGAACAGGTGGATTAGTTAGAGCATATTCAGATGCAACGAAAAAAGCTATTCAAAAAAGCGAATTAGTATTTCAAAAAGATGGTTTTGAAATTGAATTAGAAACAGATTATTCTAATTTAGAAAATTTTAAATATTATTGTAAAAGTAATGATATAAATATCATAAATATTGATTATTCAGAAAATATAAGAATAAAAATTGAAATGGAAAAAGAGAAAAAGGATATTTTTTTGAAAAACATCGAAGAACAAAAAATCAATAAAATAAGAATTGTCGAATTGTGTCGAAAAATAGTAGATATAGTAGTAAATAAGTGATTGAAATGTCAAAAACTTCCAAAAATATATTGTAATCTTAAATTCAATATAATATAATCCAAAATGTAAGTTTTTTACAATTGAAAAATAGGAGGAAAAAACATGAGAGAAAAAATCACAGTTTTAATAGCAGATGATAATCAAGAATTTAGTACAACATTAGCAACATATTTAAAAAATCAAGAAGATATGGTAGTTGTAGGAAGAGCAAAAGATGGAAATGAAGCTTTAGATATGGTATCTAGTCTAATGCCAGACGTATTATTATTAGATGTAATAATGCCACATTTAGATGGAATAGGGGTTTTAGAACAAATGAACATGATAAAATTAAACAAAAAGCCTATTTGCATAATGCTATCAGCAGTTGGACAAGACAAAGTAACCCAAAGAGCAATTGAACTTGGAGCTGAATATTATGTTGTAAAACCATTTGATATAGATTTGCTTATAACAAGAATAAGAGAACTAAAAAATTACAAACCATCATCACAAAACAATAATTTTATTTCAAGAGAAATAGGAATAAGTAAACCACAATATATTGATATTCCAAACAACTCAGCCAATAAAGAAGAAAATATTGAAGCATTAGTTACAAATGTTATACATGAAGTTGGAGTGCCAGCACATATAAAAGGTTATCAATATTTAAGAGAAGCAATTATTATGGTTATAAATGATATTGATGTTATAAATCAAATTACAAAATGTTTATATCCACAAATAGCCAATAAATTTCACACAACTCCATCACGAGTAGAAAGAGCAATACGTCACGCAATAGAAGTAGCATGGGGAAGAGGAGAACAAAAGACAGTAGAAAACATATTTGGATACACAATTTCAGCAGCCAAAGGAAAGCCTACAAATTCAGAATTTATAGCAATGATTAGTGATAAATTAAGGCTTGAACTTAAGAGTGCGTAAAATTTAAAAACCTTAATGGAAGCCGCATACAGAAATTTGTAATATCGATAAATCAAGAACCTCTAGTATTCATGAAAAAGAATACGGAGGTTTTTATTATGGAAAAAATTGATTTTTTTAAGTCTGCCATACTTAACTGCATCTCATTGGTTTATATTATGAAAAATGTAGAAAAAGGTTATAAAATTTATTACTAATTAATAAGTTGATAATATTTTTTTGGTATGATATAATATATATATCGCTTAAAGCAATTTTAAGTAGTTATAAGGAGATGCAAAGATAATGAAAGAGGCACTGAAAAAACAAATTGAAGAAGTACTCCCTGAATTAGAAAATGCATTAGTCAAAGCAGGAGACATTGTTGTAGTTAATGGAGTGAGCATTGAACGGTTTGAAGCAGAAAAAATTTGTGTAGAGCTTAAAGAAGAATTGAAATCTAAAATCAAAAAATGCAAAATTGATTGGGATTTAATTCCACTCGAATTAGTAGTTTCTGATGAAAGATGGAGAGCTTTGCAAAAATCTCTGAATCAAATTAAGTAAGATTTGATTCAAACTAACTAAAAAGAGTATGCTTGTTAATAAGCATACTCTTTACAAAATAAATAGATGGAGAAAAAAGAAAGGAGTTTGTATAATGTTTTGTATTCATTATACAATGTTAAATATATGAAAATACCTGAATTAATTGATCTAATAAATGAATTTGTTTTTGGAAAAGATTTAGCAACAGAAGAAAAATTAAATGAAAAACAAAAAAAATCAAAAGCATCAAACATAAAAAGACAATATAATATGTTAATTCAAAATAAAAAAGCAAGTGGTAAAAAAATTCAATTAAGAGATTTAAAAAAGTTAATGGCACCATTATTAGAAAATTATCAAGAAGTTTCAAAATATGAACCAATAAATGAAACCTTGCAATTAATGGCAGAAGATATAAGAGAAAGTAATATGACAACACAAAAAGATAAAGACAATATGGAAAATGAAATTGCAACAATATATGCTTCAATTTTAGGAAATCCAGGAACTTCAACAAAAGGAATGACAAGTGAATATATATCTAAAATTATAGCAAAGAAAGTTGCTGATGCGGATGATATAAATAGAGATGATATAATGAATTTATTAATTATGCAATCTCAAAATATGTATTTAGACATTGAGCAATATCAAAATTTAATTAATGCATCTGTTATACGCTTTTTATCAACAAATAAAGGTAGTATAAAATTTACAAATCCTAAAGTATTTAAAGTATTTGAAAGTTTAGCAGCAAGTTATAAAGTACAAGGTGATTTTGAAAAAGTAAAAGAAGTATATGAAAAAGCTTTAAGATTAAAATCACTTGAAAATACAATTGAATATCAAGAAATAAAAGAAAAGTATGAAGATTTTATTAAATATATGGATTTAAAGAAGAATTTTGATGATAAAAGGTTTGATAGTTTTGAAGATTTGATGGATTCTTTAAATGTTAAGTTTTCTGATGATGGAATATTTAGACCTGAAAAAGAAAGAAAGGATTTTTTTGATGATAAGCCACAAAATTTAAAACAAAGTCGTAGCAATTATGTGATGCCAGTAAGTAAAAAAATGGAAGGTTTTAAAAGACTTGTTAGATCATTAAAAAGAGATAATCCTGATTATGATATATTAGAATGTGAGATTGGTAAGGATTTATATGCAGGATATGTTATATTTAAAATAGAGAATGCAAATGTATCAATTTTAGAAAATTTTAATGCAGTAAATGCAAGAATATTTATTGTAAAAAATGAACAGATTGATCAAGTAAGAAAATTAGCAAGAAATGATGCTATTGGTTTAGATGGAGTTGAAGCAGCTAATCACATAGAGAATTTTGAGAATTATTGTAGAAACTTAATAAGAAAAACCAAAACATTAATAAGACAAACACAGGTAGGTATTGCTCCTCCAACTGAGGAGGAACTTGCTTTTGATGATGATTCATTTATTGATTCTTATGCTGATATTAGTAGTGAACGAGTGCAAGTTCCAAATAAAAAAGATGGTGAAGAACAAGAAGGAGAGAATAAAGAAGAAACTGGAGAACAAGAAGAAATAGATGATAAATGTGATGTTGAAGACAAAGAAGAATTACATGATGAAATATCTCAAGATATGATAGAAGAAGAAAGAAGAAAAGCACACAAAAAGAGAGAATATGTAAAAGAACTTAAGGCTAGAATTGAAAGAATCCAGAAAGAAAAAGAAGAAAAAATAGCAAAGGTAAAAAACGGAAAAAGTGAAGAAAAATAAGTATGTATATAAAGCAAAAAGGAGAAGACATGAAAATAATTGATAAAATAATAGATTTTGTAAAATCAATTTTCATTCATCCAGAACTTTTAGTTGAAGGACAAGAAACAAAAGTTAGTGAACAGAAGATAAATAATTTTATGGAGTCTTTACAAAAAGATACTCAAAATCATTTGTATAAAAATGAAATTTTAGATGAAATTGAAAGAAATCCAGAATTAATTGATAAGTTATCTTATGAAAGATTAGTTAAACTAAACCAATTATATGATGAAAAGATAACAGAATTGGAAAGACTTAGTTTGAACGTTGACATAAATAAGAAATGATGGTATAATATATTATAGTTGACATTTGGTCTAATTTTGTTTTTTACCTTTTTTCAACTAGTCCGACACAACACAGTAAAAAAATATTTGAGGTGAAAAAACATTATGGCTATTTTTAATCAGCATGGCAAGGCTGTCGCTAATGGTGTACTGGTATCTGATATTATTCGTGATCATTTATCTTCGCAGGAATTGTTTGTGAAGAGGAAGCTTAGCTTTTCTACCCGGGAAGAATTTTTGGAACAACTGCAAAAAGTGTTTAGTCCAAACACAAAGATTTATAGTGAACTCAAAAATGCATTAAAAGAAAATGATATGGAGGCTGAAAAAAAGATGAGAAGAAAAGCAAAAGCATCTAAGAAGGCTGTGATTCAGCATGTGGTAGAACCAGTTAAGGGTGCACAGGTTGATTCTCTTGTTGAAGAAAAGGGTTATTCTTTGGAAGAACTGAAGGGAGAAAGAAATACTATTGTTTCTGGACTCTCCAGTGAGCAGCAGGAATTGGCAGAAGCAACTTCGATTTTGGAGATCAGGAAGGAAACTCTCAAAGAAGTTCAGAAGGTTTTCGATGATGCCAAAAAGGCACTCGAGGATGCAAATTCCGAAGTAAGCTCTGCAGAAAAAGCAGTTGAGGCATCTAATGCCAAGTTGAAGGACTTCCAAAGCCGACTGGCAGAGGTTGACAGAAAGATTGAAATGGAGGAAAACAAGAGTATCTATTTGGTTGCTCCTGGTTATACCGGGGAAGTGCCTGAACATGGTACATTCATTTCTTCTGTTGATGTCAAAGGCATTGCCAATCTCAAAGTTGAGACTCTGGGAACTGAGATTGAGCCTAATTTCCTGGACATGATCAATGCAGGTTTCGATTCGGCTCAGGAGTACGCAAGAGCTCTTAAGTTTGTTACCCTGATTGAGTACTACCTTTGCAATGATATGCAGTATAACGTACTGGTATCTGACAGCAAGATTCAGAAGCTCATTTCTGAACATATTGGTGGCTAAAATCAACATTCTAACATTATGTTGGACGAGATGGATACTGTCTAGGCAGTATCCTTTCTCGTTTTTTTTATTTCTTGGAGTAGAAAAAGTGCATGAATATTTGGACACTAAGAGCATACAGTATTAGTATTGGAGAAGAAAATATGAATGTTTTAATAATAATATCTTGTATATGTTTTCTTTTTATTTGTATGAGAATATTTGTAGTACCAATAAAATTAATGGTGAAATTGGGGATTAATTCTATTTTAGGAATAATATTTATTTTAATAGTAAATTTTATAGGGATATATTTTAATTTTCATATAGGAATAAATTGGATAACAATATTAATAGTACGGAATTTTAGGAGTACCAGGAGAAATATTTATTATATTGGTAAAAAATTTTATATAAAAAACAGAGGAGAATGGTTTTCACCATCTCCTCTGGCTAGGGTATAACAGAGCTTAAGAATCAACTCTGTTGAAGTTCACCAATCTGGTGACAGCTTCAAATGCAGGGGCAGAATAAACTACCCGTCTTTTATGGGGGAACGCATTTTTCAACTTATAGTTGAAAGAACTGGGCATTTTGAAAACAGTACCGAGAAAATCAGATGCTTTCATTTTTTTCTTTTCACCAGTGAGCATGTCGTGAACAACGAAATACTCAATTTTGTCGATTGCTTCAAAAGTGACCCAAACAGTAGCGTTCATCATATTGAACACCCTCCTTAAAATTAATATCTATATTATAACTCATAAACTAAAAATAATCAATAGTTTTACATAAAATTAAATAATAAAAATATATAGACAATATTAAATTTGTGAGGTATAATACTTTATATAACTTGCAGGTGTAGTTTAGTGGTAGAATCCCATGCTTCCGACCTGGTGGCCCGAGTTCGATTCTCGGTACCTGCTCCATTTGAATATAGCTTACGGACTTAATTGTTTGTGAGTTTTTATTTTATCGAAGAAAGAGGAAAAAATTATCAAAATAATTTAATCCTCTTTTTATGTTTTTCTTAATTTGGGAGTAATATTCTTGTCTAGCTAGCCAGCACTGAATTTATACTCCCGCATAAATTCTACTATGTGAATTCCCATACCTTTATTTAAGATAATTATTTAAATATTCAATCCATTCAGGAGCATTTTCTTCATTAAACAAATGATATAAAAAATCTACAACTATTTGATGCCTATTTTTAGATTCTTCTTTACCAGAATCAGTTAGCATTAAATCTTTAAGTTTTAATATTTTTTCAAAAATATGGCATACACTACTATCTGCACATTTTCTTGTATATTTTTCTGCATTCATATCTTCAATCGGGAAAATATTTCTATCAAAAAATGGTTTTCCATTTTTCATACTATAAGTATAGACTCTTAAAATACCAGTTGTTCTAATGCATCACACATATCTACATCTGATACAATTTTTCCTTCAAGAGTTGTTGGACTATGTCCTTTTAATCTTTTGCTATATCCAATATTATTAATAGCATCACATACTTGTTCTTGGATAGCTTTATCAACATTGCAATCATCCATAATTATTTTGGCGTTTGTAAGTTTCTCTGCATTTTCCATACCAAATAACTTATAATCATCTGCATCATGAAGTAATGCTATTAATGATACTATATATTTATTTGCATTTTCTTTTTCAGCAAATTTTAAAGATAAATATAAAACCCTATTAATATGTTAAAGTCCATGTCCAGAGTTGTCTCCCTCTAATAGTTTTGCTACTTCATTTTTTACTTTTTCTATATGATTACTAACATTATATTTGTACATAACTTCAGAACTCCTTTTATAGACATTTGTTATTTTTGATAATTCAGAAATAATCATATCTTCATCACTATTTTTAGTATAAAACAATTCATTTTTATTTGAAAAATGAACAGTTTCTTCGGATATGTAATTTGTAAATATACTTCCGATTACTACATCTTTAATATTATATTTTTCAATATATTTTTTATAAAGTTCTAAATCATTGATTGTTATACCTTTTAAAACTGGTTTCATATATAAAACAACAGGTATGTCTAAACTATTAAAAAGTGAAAAATTTTGAAATCTATTAGAAATAGGTGTAGTATTTTTTTCAATGGTATCATGTTTAGAAATAGTTGCCGAACTAACAAAAATAACTAGTTGTCCAAAATAATTTATTAGTGGTAATATTTCGGTAAGTTCTTCTTTCATTATTTGTTTCTTAGTTGATAATTGAATTTGATTTCCCTTTTTTAAAAAGTATTTTATTAAACTAATTGTTTCATTTTTATTATATTCATCCCAACACTCTGAATAACAACCAAGTGTTATTAAAGTTTTTTGATTTATATCAAGTTTATTTTTTTCTATAAATTCAATTATAGTTTGTGCTGAAATAGTCCTATAATTATCTGAACCATTACTATATCCCATTTTTGGTAAATAGCAATATGCGCATTGCCCAGCACATCCTAAACTTGTATTTATGAATATTCTTTTATTGTCTTTAGCAAAAAGATAACCATTATCAATCATTAATCATCACCTAAATCTTTCCTATAAACATTTCTGTATGAAAATCAAAACGAACGATGTCATCTTTTTTATATTTATTAAAAATAGTTATAATACCATTTATAAACTCATCATAATATTCACTATCTTCTTTTGGAGCATACGATAATGATTTAGATAACCCTATTAGCATATCTATAGTATAATCTTTAGAATGGATAAATATATAAGTCTTATATTCACTATTCTTGAAAAATTTTTTACGATCATCAACATTTTTATGTTGATATGTTTTACCAGTAAGTTTAGTATTCCAAGAGCTTATATATTTGAAGTATTCCTTACTAAATTCATTATTTTCATCTTCCCAGTCATTCCAAACTATTGCAAAATCTCCATTAGATTGTAATATTTTATTTACTTCTTGTTTTAATTTTTGTTTATCAAACCAATGAAAACTTTGGACCGCAAATACAATATCAACTGAATTTTCAGGCAATCCTGTTGATTCTGCACTTTTATTAATATAAACAATATTATCACAATCATTGCAATATTCTTTTCCTTTGTTAATCATATCAATATTTGGTTCAACATAATAAATTTGTTTACAATAAGAACTTGCTATTTTAGAAAACTTTCCAGTTCCTGCACCTAACTCAACTATAATTTTATTTTTCATATTATATTCCTTAGATAAAAAATCAAAAAGTTCGGTTGGATATGTAGGTCTATATTTTGAATAATCTTCTTGTTTTCCAAAATAAAATTTTTTACTATCTTTTTCCACATTATATTTCATAAAATCACCTTTATAAAATTATAATATAAAACAACAAAATTTTCCATACTCCCGTTGAAATTTAATAAGAATTCATATATAATATTTTTAGAAAGAGAGCGTTATGGTTCGTAAGTTGTTGCTTAATCGCTCCAACCATATATATTGGTATTTGCCTTTATAATTGATATGTGGTATAATATAGATATTCATAGTACTTTACACAACAAAGTACAGAAAAATATTAATTATTTTTTCTGGAGGAGTTGTGTAAAAATCTCCAGATAATTTTAGGAGGGTGCTTATATGATTATTTTTAGACCACATAGAAGTTCACTTGATGAAACTATGAAAGAAGCTAAAGAATTTGATGATGTAGAAAAAATGAAAGAATATATTGTTGAACTTTGGAATAGAAAATGGCATGGTTCTCAAAAATTATTTACTACTGATGATATTGTAATTAATAAAGAATCAGCAGTAAATGATGATAGAATCGGGTGGGAAGATTCGATGTATGTCTGTGTAAAGAGAATGGGCAGTGAGGATTACATAAAAGAATATGGGGTACCTCAATGCATCGGAATATGTGCAACTAAATATAAGAAATAAGAAGAAAAAACCGTGCTTTTAACACGGTTTTTTCTTTTTTGCAAATCTTGTATATATGGCGCTAAATTGACATAATTATCAAAATGTTAGTATAAACGTAAAATACGTTTATTTTATATATATTTTCCCTTTTTCCACCGTGAAGGTGTTTAAATATACCGAACAACAACATAGTCCAAAAAATTTTGGGAGGAAAACAGTTATGAAGAAAATCAACAACATGTCTGACTTAGAGAAGAAGGCCATTAAAGTTATTAATGGTATGCTTGTAGTTTGGCCTCAGTCCAACACAACTGAAAGCCTTGAAATTATGAGGATGGTGCCGACGTTCAATGGCTGCTATGCAGTGAACAACGCAACGGTATGCTTTGTGAGCCACGATGAAGCTTTTGTAATCCCGTACATGAAAGAGGTTATGGAGGTTCTTCAAAACAACGGCTTTACTGAAAAGCACTTCTATGTTCCATTCAGCAATTGGGATTATCCTAAGTTTGAACAGAAGGCATGGGAAGATCTTCGGAGCGAAGCAGAAGAAGCATGGCGCAATGCCTTTGTAGATGATTGCAAAAAATATTGTGCATCCAAGGGCATCAAGGCTATCAGCGATGAAAACATGAAAAAATGCTTCAAGATGCCTGAGAAAGGTGTTGAAGTAGAGCATATCTACTTTAAGACGACCTATTATCCGGTTATCAACTCTACTGTTCTGGATTGCGTAGCAATCGATAAGCTGGGAACTTATAACATGAACAATGGTAAAGTGGTCTTTGTTTACATCGATGGCAAAACCTATGTGACCAAGGGCTACAAGATCATCGACGAACTTCGTGAGGCTGGATATAAAGAGGGTGAACTCTTTGTACCTTTCTCCAATGGCGAGGCTATTGTTGATCCGTTTCTCAAGAAGAAATGGGATGACATCAAGAAGTAATTTTAATAAGTAAAGATAATATCATTACTTAAGAAGGGAGGTCAGCTTAGGCTGGCCTTCTTTCTTTATTTTTTTAGTATATTACTTGTAAAAAAGCATATTTTATGGTAAAATCAAACAGTCAATCAATTTGATACAGAGTGGGAATCCACTAGATTGTTAATGTTATTACATTATCTAGTCGGAGTTCTGTATCCTCCGACCAACACAATGAGTATTAGGAGGAAAAAATAATGCTCGAAAAGATTCTAACCAAAATGGCTGAAAAAGTATATCCAAAACGGAATATAAGTGTAGAAAAGATTGGAGGTCGACTATTTCTTCATTCACATGATACAACTGGTTGTAATGATTATTTGTTAGAAGGAACATATTCATATGATGAAGTTGTGAAGTTAAATAATTTAACTACATATAGTGTAGGTTTTGGATTTTGTTCAGAGCTTGGACCAATTGCTTTTATTGGAATGCCTAATCCTGTTTGTGCACAGAAAAGTGGCTATTTTAAATATAAAGTACAATCATATGGAACATTCTCTGAACAGAGCGAATATTATTTCAAAGCTTATACTGATGAAGAAGCAAAGAATATTGGAAATTATACTGTATATGGTTTGTGTGGACTCAAGGAAGTTGCAGCTGTAGCTCCTATAAGCCAGATGGCATATGTATATGATTCAAGATTTAAAGTTAAAAAATCTGAAAAACCAAGAGTATTTGATATGGACTGTGAGTTGAAAGGACTTTATAGTTATAAGGAAGCTAAAATCCTTTCGACAGGAACTCTTAAAGAAAAAGATGGTTATTCAGGAGAAGAACACCCTATTGTTTTTGCAGTTGTAGGAAGTGGAATGCCTATAGGAATTATTAACATGTGGCCTTCTGAGGTAGACCTAGTACGAGGTTTTAGAGATGTTTGGGAATATGGTGCTGAGGAACCTGAAATTCAAACAATAAAATTTCTTAACAAAGAGGAAGCATCAAAAATAAAAGATTTTATACTCTATGTTTACAACTATTCTAGTTCTGGAATAGGAAAAAACAAATATGAAATTGAAAGATATGATAGAACTCTTGATAAGAGATTTAAGTTTCAGTTACCTGACGGAGGTGATTATCGTTTAATCGAGCATACTGAATTATTCAAGTAATTAAAAGAAGTGGGTTGCATTCTATATTTGCACCCCACTTTTTATATTTAAGCCCTTGTAATTTTAAGCCAAAAGTTATATAATAAGCACATTAAAAAGAAAAACAGAAGGAGGCAGTTATGAAAGTAAGTAGAGAAGAAATATTACACATAGCAAACTTAGCACAATTAGAATTAAAAGAAGAAGAGATAGACACATATATATTACATTTACAAGATATATTAAATTTTGCAAATATAGTAAATAATGCGCCTGTTGAAGGATTAGATATAACAATAGGAGCAAATGAAGCAAAAAATAGATTTAGAAAAGATGAAGTTAAGGTATTTAATAACATAGAAGGATTATTACAAAATGCACCAGAACAAGATAGACACATGTTTAAAATTCCAAAAGTATTAAATTAAGCAAAATTTTATAAGGAGGAATGTAAATGGACATTACAGAATTAACAGTACATGAGTTACAAGAAAAAATAAAAAATAAAGAATTAACAATAACAGAAATAACAAAAGCTTATGTAGATAGAATGAATGAGAAAGAAAAAGATGTACAAGCATTTATAACAGAATTAAAAGATGAAGCATTAAAACAATCAGAAGAAATACAAAACAAAATTGATAATGGTGAAAAATTAGGAGATTTAGCAGGAATTCCAATAGGAATAAAAGATATAATATGTACAAAAGGTGTAAAAACAACATGTGCATCAAAAATGCTAGAAAACTTTATATCACCTTATGATGCAACTGTTATGGAAAAAATAAATGCAGAAAATATGATAGATTTAGGAAAACTAAATATGGACGAGTTTGCAATGGGAGGCTCAACAGAATATTCATATTTTAAGAAAACAAGAAATCCATGGGATTTATCAAGAGTACCAGGAGGATCTTCAGGAGGTTCTGCAGCTGCAGTTTCAGCAAATATGGTACCATGGGCACTAGGAACAGATACAGGTGGAAGTATAAGACAACCAGCTTCATTATGTGGTGTTGTTGGGTTAAAACCTACTTATGGATTAGTATCAAGATATGGAGTAGTAGCATTTGCATCATCATTAGATCAAGTTGGAGTATTTACAAAAGATGTTCAAGATTGTGCAATGTTATTAAATGTAATTGCTGGATATGATGAAAAAGATTCAACATCTATAGATAATGGAAAGAAAGACTATACAAAATCATTATCAAAAGATGTTAAAGGTTTAAAAATAGGAGTTCCAAAAGAATTTTATGGAGAAGGAATAAATCCTGAAGTAAAAAAATCATTAGAAGAAGCAATTGAAAAATATAAAGAAATGGGAGCAGAAGTAGAAGAGTTTTCATTAGATATTGCTCAATATGCATTAGCAACATATTATATAATAGCATGTGCAGAAGCAAGCTCAAATTTAGGAAGATTTGATGGAATAAGATATACATATAGATCACCAGAAGCAAAAACATTAAAAGAAATTTATAAAAAATCAAGAAGTGAAGGATTTGGTGCAGAAGTAAAGAGAAGAATAATACTTGGAACTTATGTATTATCATCAGGTTATTATGATGCATATTATAAAAAGGCTCAACAAGTTAGAACACTTGTTATGAACGAATTTAATAAAGCATTTGAAAAATATGATGTAATAGTAACACCAACATCACCAACAACAGCATTCAAATTAGGTGAAAAATCAACAAATCCAATGGAAATGTATTTAGCAGATATATGTACAGTTTCTGTAAATATTGCAGGATTACCAGGAATGTCAATCCCTTGTGGAATAGATAGTAATGGACTTCCAATTGGTATGCAAATAATCGGTAAGAAATTTGATGAAGAAACAATCATAAAAACAGCTTATGCTTATGAACAAGAAACAAAGTTCAGAGAAAAATACAAACCTACATTTAAAAAATAATATAACCAAATGAGAGGAGCATAAAATGGGAGATGAAATGAAATATTCTGAAGGTCAAAGAAACCAAATATATGAAAAGTACTTAAGACCTTTAAAATTAAAAATTTCACAAATATTGTTATATGATACAAATGCTGCAGCAGATTTTCTAAAAAAATATAATAACTTACTTCAAAAAACAAGTGACTCAGAATTATTAGATAAAATTACAGAATTAGAGTTAGAAATTGAACAATATGAAAAAACATTAGGAAAAGAAAAGACTTTTCAAGATAAAAGTTCTATTATAATTGGACAAGTTGAAGAATTATTATATGAAAGTGAACAATTTACATTAGAAGATTTCGAAAAAGAAGTGCATAGTTTAGTACAAAGATATAAAGAAAATTTTTCTGGTTATAGTTTAGAAGAAAGAGATTTATTAGAGGCTAAAATTTATGAATTGCAAGCAAGATTAATTTTTAAAAGAGTAAATCAAGAATATCCTGAAAAAATAGATATTCCAAAAGAAGATGAAATTGGAATTATGATATACTTAAACAGAGAAATTACTAGATTACAGCAAAGTAAGAATCCTAAAATTAAAAATTATGTTGAAAAAATAAAGTATGAACTTATGGGAGGAACAGAGGCTATACATAATAGTGAAATATGGAAAGTATTAAGTTATGCTCAAAGAGAAAGATTTGAAGAAAAAGAGGAAAATCCTTCAAAAAGTAAATCATTAATTTATGTAAAAGCAAAGAATAATTCAGTAGTTAATGCGAAAAATAGGAGTATTTTTTCAATTTTTAGAAAAGAACCACAAATACCACTGACTGAAAGAGACTTAGCTAAAATTTCAATTGATTGGTTAGCAAAATATATTCCCAAAGATATGTTGCAAGAATTGGAAGCTGATAGAAATAAAGAAGAAAATAATATAAGAGACAAAGAATATTTGCCAGATCCTAAAGCTCCGATATATGAAATGATTAAATCAGTAACTAGATTTGGAATACCAAATAGAAAAGATTATGTGCTTCAAGATGAAAATGGGAGTAAAATATATATTTTTATTGAAGATCAGTTATCATCTAACTTATATTGGACTAGTATAGTTATGGAAGCTGGAAGCATAAAAGTAGTGAAAAATTATAGTACTCAATTAGAGTTTAAAGAGAGGGGAGTTCCTAGACATTTAAATGCAATTTTAAATCTGGCTCAAATTATAGATAGATGTTTTAATACTGATTTTCAACAACAATTATTAAGAGAAGTAAAAGAATGTTGGATAGAAAGAACTAAAAAGCAGAAATTGTTTAAAAAATTAGAGAAAAGCTTATATAAGATGCGTAATGAATATGGAAGAACAAAATTAGATTTTTTTGCATCAGAAGAAAGAAAAAGAGAAAATTTTTACAGACAATATAGATTACAAGAATGGATAAAAGTAAATCCAGAAGATTTAACAAATGATAATGAAAAAAATAATATGAGTAATGAAGTGATTCAAGAAAAGGAACAAGGAGGAGAAAATGCCAAGGAATGATTATGAAGTTGTAATGGGCTTAGAAGTCCATGCAGAATTAGCAACAAAAACAAAAATATTTTGTAGCTGTCCAACAAAATTTGGTGCAGCTCCAAATACACAAGTATGTCCAGTATGTATGGCAATGCCAGGAACATTACCAACATTAAATGAAAAAGTAGTAGAATATGCAGTAAAAGCTGGACTTGCTACACATTGTACAATATCAAGAGATAGTAAAAATGATAGAAAAAACTATTTCTATCCAGATACACCAAGAGCATATCAGATTTCACAATTTGATAAACCATTGTGTGAACATGGATATATAGAAATAGAAACAAGTCAAGGAAAAAAGAAAATAGGAATAACACGTATTCATATTGAAGATGATGCTGGAAAATTAGATCATGATGACTTAGCAGGAGGAGCACTTATAGATTTGAATAGAGCTGGAGTTCCATTAATAGAAATTGTATCAGAACCAGATTTTAGATCAATAGAAGAAGTTGATGCATATTTAAGAAAATTAAAATCAATACTTGAATATGTAGAAGTATCAGACTGTAAGATGGAAGAAGGATCTTTCAGAGCAGATGTTAACACATCAATTCGTCCAATAGGATCAGAAAAACTTGGCACAAGAACAGAAATGAAAAATATGAACTCATTTAGAAGTATAACAAGAGCACTTGAATATGAAATAGGTAGACAAGTTGAAGTTATAGATAATGGGGGAGTTGTTGATCAAGAAACCTTAAGATGGGATGAAGTATCAGGAAAGACATTTTCAATGAGAGATAAGGAAAATGCACAAGATTATAGGTATTTTCCAGAACCTGATTTAGTTGCAATAAAATTATCAGAAGAATATATTGAAAATATTAGAAAAACATTACCAGAAATGCCAGAAAGTAGAAAAGAAAGATATTTAAGAGATTATAAATTATCTGAAAAAGATGCTGGAATAATAACATCTTCAAAATATTTATCAGATTTATTTGAAAAAGCTTCTGAAATATGTGGAAATTATAAAGCAGTAAATAACTGGATAATTTCAGATATTTCAAGAATATTAAATGAAACAGAAATGGATCCTAAAGAAATACCATTTGATGCAAAACAATTAGCTAAATTAGTAACATTAATAGATAAAGGAACAATTAGTTCAAGCATCGGCAAAAAAGTATTAATAGAATTATTTGAAAATCCAAGAGATCCAGAAGATATTATAAAAGAAAAAGGTTGGATACAGATTTCAGATGAGGGAGCAATAAAAGAAGTTGTATTAAAGATTATTGAAGCAAATCCTCAATCTGTTGCAGATTTTAAAGCTGGTAAAGATAGAGCATTAGGATTTTTAGTTGGTCAAGCTATGAAAGAAACAAAAGGAAAAGCAAATCCTCAAATGCTTAACAAAATGTTTGCAGAAGAATTGAAGAAATAAGAAAAATCGCCATTATGGCGATTTTTTTTACTATTTTAAATTTCTTAAAGCTTCAATTCTTGCTTCTGTACTTGGATGTGTAGACCACAAATCAGAAGATTTTTTCTTATTTCTAAAAGGATTTGCAATATACATATTTTCAGTAGCCTTATTAGCAACTTTTAATTCATTTGGATCAGCTGAAATTTTTTCAAGGGCAGAAATCAAACCATCTGGATTTCTAGTAAATTCAATAGCAGTAGCATCTGCTAAAAATTCTCTTTTTCTTGAAATTGCAAGTTGCATAAGCTGACCAAATATTGGAGCTAAGATTAAGAATATTAATCCAATTAGCATAATAATGGCATTACCATTATTATCATTATCTCTATCACGTCCACGTCTACCACCATAAAAAGAAATTCTAGTAAACCAATCAGATAAAATTACAATAAATCCTACCATTACAGAAACAACAGCTGATAAAAGAATGTCATAATTTTTTATATGAGACATTTCATGTGCTAAAACACCTTCAAGTTCATAATAGTCAAGTTTTTCTAATAAACCAGTTGTGACACATATTACAGCATGTTTTGGATTCCTACCAGTTGCAAAAGCATTTGGTTGAGCATCTTCTATAACATATAATTGAGGCTTTTCTGGTAAGCCGGCTGAAATAACTAAGGAATCTAAAATATTTACTAATTTTAAATCTTCCTCTCTTGTTGCAGGTCTTGCATTATTTAATTTTAAAACAATTTTATCACTATAATAATATGAGCCCCATGTTGATACAATTGCAAAAATCATGGCAATTATAATAGAAAGTTCACCTAAATCTAGAGCCATACAAATATAATAAACAATTACTGCAATAAATGCTAAAAATAATAGAACTATAAACCATGATTTTATTTTATTTTTCTTTATATCTTCAAACATATTTTTCTCCTACTAATAATTTATAATATTAAAGGATAGAAAAAATTCTATCCTTAACATTATTTACTAAAATCTACTTTGACATTTTTTCTTGCTTCATCACTTTCTGTTGCGAATAATTCTTTCTTTTGGAAATTAAACATTCCAGCAACTAAATTTGAAGGGAAAAGTTCTAATTTTGTGTTATATCTTGTTACACTGTCATTATAAAATTGTCTAGAAAAAGAAATTTTATTTTCTGTGTTGCGTAATTCTTCAGATAAATCAGCAAAATTTGTATTTGCTTTTAATTCAGGATAATTTTCAGAAACTGCCATAATTGTTTTTAATGTGCTTGAAAGTTCTCCATCTAATTTTGCTTTTTCTCCAACTGAAGAAGTATTTGCCCAAGATGTTCTTAATTTTGCTATTTTTTCAAATGTCTCAGACTCGTGAGTCATATATCCTTTTACAGTTTCTACAAAATTAGGTATTAAATCAAATCTTCTTTGTAGTTGTACATCAATTTGACTCCAAGCATTTTCAACTTTTTGTCTAGATGAAATTAATCCATTATATACACTTACTATCCATATAAGGATTAATACAACAACTATTAAAATAATCCATCCCATAAAAATACCTCCTTACGAATATATATTATCATATAATAACATTTTTTACAACAAAAATATTAAAATAAATAATGGAAAAAACTAATGAGAAATTTTTGGAATTTTTTCAGTACAAGCAACATATAATATAATGTTAGCAAGTAATGTCAAGACTTACGGAAGGTTATAACAAAAAAATAAAAAATTTGACAAGAAAACAAAAAATGTGTATAATAATTTTGTCATTAAAAGGAGGTTTTATGATTTTTATGGATAAAAAAGATAAAGCATCTATTTCTATTATGAAAATAATTGGAGTAAGTTTGATAATAATACTTTTGCTAGGAGTAACTGTAAGAGCTACGGAAACAAGCATTAGAACAGTTGAAATAACTTTAGCAAATGGATATAAGATGTCTGTTATAACATCAAAAACAAATGTATATGAAATATTAGAAGATAATAATATTTTTGTAGAAGAAGACGAAAGAGTAAGTCCAGGTTTAGACGATGATATAAATGAAAGTAATAAAATAGTTATTACAAATAAATCTGTTCAAGAAGTTCAAATTGCCAAAATTTCTGAAAGTGGAATTGAGACAACATTAGATGAAATATTAAAAGGATATTCACCAATAGTAGAAAAAATAGAAGTAGAACAAGAAATAATACCATATGAAACAATTACAAAAGATGCCTCACAAGGTGCAACAGATACAAAAAATAGAGTAATTCAACAAGGTCAAGACGGATTAAAAGAAGTAACATATAAAACAAAATATCAAAATGACGAACAAATAGAAAAAATAGTTCTTTCAGAAGAAATTATAAAAGAGCCTATTGATAGAATTGTACAAGTACAAAAAAATATTGTAACAACATCAAGAGCAGGATATGAAAGAACACAAACAACAGGAAATAAAGTTGGAGAAACAAGAATATTTAAAGTAACGGCATATTGTTCTTGTGCAAAATGTTGCGGTAAAACAAATGGAATAACAGCATCTGGAACAAAAGCAACAGCAGGAAGAACAGTTGCAACATCTAGCCAATTTTCATTTGGAACACAATTAGATATAGGTGGATACACATATACTGTAGAAGATAGAGGAGGAGCTATTCAAGGGAATAGAATAGATGTATATATGAATTCACATGCAGAAGCATTAGCATGGGGAGTTAGATATTTACCAGTTACAGTAGTAGAATAAAGGGAGAATAAAAAATTCTCTCTTTTTTTGCCTAAAATAGTGAAAAAATCAAAGAAACATGTTATAATAAAATAGTCGAATAATATGAGAGAAAGGAGAATGTTAGAATTCATTACTAACAACAATAATATGAGCCAAGATAAAATAAGAAATTTTAGCATAATAGCACATATAGACCATGGAAAATCAACACTTGCAGACAGATTAATAGAAAAAACTGGAGTATTGTCTCAAAGAGAAATGGAAGACCAAATTCTTGATAATATGGATATTGAAAGAGAAAGAGGTATAACTATTAAATCACAAGCTGTAAGAATGAAATATAAAGCAAAAGATGGAGAAGAATATACACTTAACTTAATAGACACACCAGGTCATGTTGATTTTAATTATGAAGTTTCAAGAAGTCTAGCAGCATGTGATGGAGCAATATTGGTAGTAGATGCTAGTCAAGGTGTTGAAGCACAAACACTTGCAAATGTATATTTAGCAATAGATAATAATTTAGAGATATTACCAGTTATAAATAAAATAGATTTACCAAATGCAAGACCAGATGAAGTAAAAAAAGAGATAGAAGACATAATTGGAATCCCAGCAATGGATGCACCATGTATTTCAGCTAAATCTGGACTAAATGTAGAAGAAGTATTAGAAAGAATTGTAACAGATTTACCAGCACCAAAAGGTGATGAAAATGCAAAAGCCAAATGTTTAATATTTGATTCATATTATGATAATTACAAAGGTGCAGTAGCATATGTAAGAGTAATGGATGGAACATTAAAAGTTGGTGATGAAATATTGCTAATGGCAACAGGTACAACTTATACAATAGCAGAAGTAGGATATTTTGCACCAGGACAATATTTACCAACAAAAGAGATAAAAGCAGGAGAAGTTGGTTATATTGCAGCAAGTATAAAAAGTTTAACAGATATTCATGTTGGTGATACAATAACATTAAAAAATAATCCAGCAGATAATCCATTACCAGGATATAAAAAAGTAACACCAATGGTATATTGTGGATTATATCCAGTAGATGGAAGTGAATATGAAAACTTAAAAATAGCATTAGAAAAATTAAAATTAAATGATGCAGCATTAGAATATGAGCCAGAAACATCAGCAGCATTAGGTTTTGGATTTAGGTGTGGATTTTTAGGATTATTACATTTAGAAATAATTGAAGAAAGACTTGATAGAGAATTTGATTTAGGGTTAATAACAACAGCACCATCTGTTATATATAAAGTTCATAAAACAACTGGAGAAATACTTGATGTATATAATCCAGCAGATTTGCCACCACAAACAGAGATCTCATATATGGAAGAACCAATAGTTACAGCAGACATAATAACACCAAAAGAATATATAGGAAATATAATGGATATTTGTCAAAATCGTAGAGGAATATTTATTGACATGAAATATTTAGATGATAATAGAGTAACACTAATATATGAAATGCCATTAAATGAAATAATATATGACTTTTTTGACAGTTTAAAATCAAGAACAAAAGGATATGCATCATTTGATTATGAATTTAAAGAATATAGAAAATCAAATCTTGTAAAATTAGATATACATGTAAATGGAGAACCAGTTGACGCATTATCATTTATAGTATTTAAAGATAATGCATATGATAGAGGCAAAAAAATGGTAGAAAAACTAAAAGAAGTTATACCAAGACATTTATTTGCAATACCATTACAAGCAGTTGTAGGAGGTACAATAATAGCTAGAGAAACAATATCTGCAATGAGAAAAGATGTACTTGCAAAATGTTATGGTGGAGATATTACAAGAAAGAAAAAATTACTTGAAAAACAAAAAAGAGGAAAAAAGAGAATGAGACAAATAGGAAATGTAGAAATGCCACAAGAAGCCTTTTTATCAGTTCTAAAATTAGATGAAGAATAATTTATAAAAGTAAGGAGAAATTTATGAGAGTAAATAGAGTTGAAAGAAGAGAACATGAAAGAAGAAGCGGTCAAGATAGAAGAAAAATGCCTGACAGAAAAAATTCAAAAATGGAGACAACAGATAGAAGAAAAGAAGAGAAACGTAAAGAAATAAGAAGAGAAGAAGATGCAGAAAAAAGATTTGATGATCAAATAGAAGGAAGAAATTCAGTTTTAGAATTATTAGAAAGTGGAAAAGATGTTAATAAAATATTTGTAACAAGAGGAGAAAAACACGGTTCTATAAATAAAATTCTAGGAATTGCAAAAGAAAGAAAAATAATAGTTGTTGAAAAAGATAAAAAACAAATGGATGAAATGGCGCAAGAGGAAAACTATCAAGGAGTTATTGCAATAGTTCCACCATTTGAATATGTAGAAATATCAGATATCTTAGAAGTTGCAAAAGAAAGAAATGAAGATCCATTTGTAATAGTTTTAGATGGAATAGAAGATCCACATAATTTAGGTTCAATAATAAGAACAGCAGAAACTGCAGGAGTACATGGTGTAATTATTCCAAAGAGAAGAGCAGTGTCAGTAAATAGTACAGTAAATAAAGCATCTGCAGGAGCTGTTGAACATATGAAGATAGCAAGAGTAACAAATATTTCAGATGCAATTGAAGAATTAAAACAAGCTGGATTATGGGTTTGTGGAACAGCTGTTGATACAAACAAATATTATTATAATCAAGATTTAACAGGACCATTAGCAATTGTAATAGGAAATGAAGGAAAAGGAATAGGAGAAAAAGTTAAGAAAAATTGTGATTTCCTTGTAAAAATTCCAATGAAAGGAAAAGTTCAATCTTTAAATGCTTCTGTTTCAACAGGAATAGTAGTATATGAAGCAGTAAAACAAAGGATAAGAAAGGAAAATTAGTATGAGAGGTAAAAAAATAGGAATAATAATTATTATAATATTTTTAATTGTAGCAATTGTTGCTGGTGTTTTTGCATATTTATTTTTAGCAACAGATATTTTTAAAGGAAATAAAAAATTATTCTTTAATTACATATCAGAAACTGTAGAAAATGTAGAAAAAATTGCAGATTCAAAAATTTTAGAAAATTATAAAAATAAAATTAATGACCAAAATTGTGAGACAAACACATCAGTAAATTTTAAATATTCAGAAGGTGGAGAAATTTCAAGTGGATATAATAATCTAAATATTAATATGAAAACTCAAAAAGAAGATAAATATAACTACAAAAATGCTCAAATATTATTTGGCGATAGAAGTATTGTACAGGTAGAAGGTATTCAATCAGAGAATTTGTATGGAATAAGATTTACAAACATTTTCAATCAATTTGTAACATTGAATGAAGGTAAAAATATAAATGGTCTAGATTTAACAGATGATAATTTAGCAATAATGAAAAGTATAATAGAAGATGATAAAGAGTTTTATGATGGAATATTATTTACAGAACAAGATTACCAAGAATTAAAACAAAAATATATGCAAATTATAGTTAGTGCTTTAGCAGATGGAACATTTAGTAAAAAAAGTGATTCATTAATAACAGTTAATTCACAGACATTAAAAACAACAGCATATTCTTGTGAATTAAATAATTTACAAGTTCAAAATTTAGTAATTAAATTATTAAGTGAATTAGAAAATGATGAAATTATTTTGAGTAAAGTTGGTAATTTGATGAATGATACAAAGAAATATGAAAACTATTTTAATAATCTTTTAAGACAAGCAGAAGATACTGAATTTTCAAATTTAAAAGTTACAATATATAAACAAAATAAGAGTATAGTTAGAACATCAATAAATTTAGGAACGGACTCAATTATTATTGAAACATCTAATAGTGATGGAAAAGATATATTAAAAATACAACATGAGACATTAAATAGTGAAAAAGAAATAAATCAACAATTAGTGTTAAATAAACAAACAACAGATGCAAAAGAAACATATACATTGAATTTAGAAATTGTTAATGGAGATGATAAATATTCAGTAGAAGCAACATTGGAAAGTGACTATAAAACAACAGATTTGAATTTAGATTTTTATAAAGGAATTGTAAATATAAATGTTATTGCTAAGAATACAATAACAGATAATGTAGAACAAAAAATGGAATTAGGATCTTCTAATAATGTTGTATTAAACAATTTAAGTTCTGAACTTTTAGGAAAAGTTGTGGATAAAATGAAAACAGCATATACAGATACTTTATTAAAAAGATATAATTTATTAGTAAAAAAATTAAAATCTGAAGATTTAATGTCAGCATTAAAAGGAATTATAAGTGAAGGAAATTTTGATGATGATACATCATCAGATCAACCAGAAACTCCAGCAGATAATCAAGTAACGAAAGAAGAAATAAATAGATTTAATGCCAAATTTGAATTTTATAATGGAACAGATATTCCAGCAGATAGTGTAAAAGATTTAATTCAAATTGCAAGCAATAATCTTGAAAGCATTGATATAACACCATTACAATCTGAAAGTACATCATCTAGTGAAAAAATAAAAGAAAGTATAAAATTAAACATAAAAAAAGATACACAAAATACAGATTTAGCAAATGCAATTTTAGAAAAAATATCTTCAGAAGAAAAATATAATATAACAATAGGATATAATAAAAGTACAGGAATTATAGAAACGATAACTATTGTACCAAGTAACAAATAATAGTTAAACAAGAGTAGAAAGGAAGGGCAAAATGAACCAAATTTTGGTAACAGAAAAAATATATGTAACACCAGAACTTAAGAGAAAAAAGAAAATGTATAAATTGATGTTCGTTATATCACTATTTTGCATGATATGTTTATCAACAATGTATATTTATGCTGAAGTTGATAGAAATAAAGAATCAGAAGTTTCTAATAACATATTACAAAACATGTTTGCAGATTCTACGATTGTAGATCAAGAAGAAAATGCATTAATAGTAAAAATAACACAAGATGTTTCAACAAATATTCAAGAATTTCAACAACCAATAGAAGAAAAAAGTTCAAGCCAATCAACTCAAGTACAAGCAAAAACATATACTGCTAAAGATGGAAAAACATATAATTATATAGGAAGAGTTGTAATTCCAAAAATAGGAGTAGATTATGCAATACTAGATCATTGGTCAGATGAACTTTTAAAAGTCTCAATTTGTAAATTTCACGGAGCTAATCCTAATGAAGTTGGAAATTTATGCTTAGTAGGACATAACTGGAGAAACAAAAGATTTTTTAGTAAAGTTCCTACTCTTGAAGTTGGTGATATAGTACAAATAACAGATTTAAATGAAAAAACAATAGATTATGAAGTATATGATATTCATACAGTAGCTCCAAGCAATACTGAAGATACAACTCAAAAAACAAATGGAAGAAGAGAAGTTACATTAATAACATGTACAGATGATAGTCAACAAAGAGTTATAGTAAAATGTAAAGAAAAAAGATAAACAAAAATCTTTATTAATCATATTATATGATTAATAGAGATTTTTTATTTGTTATGAAAGGAAGGGGATTTTTTTGGCAAAAATTTTAGTGTATAATCAAGATACTAATAGAATGGAGACATATTATAGAGGCGAGAACGAATCTATGCCATATAATACCAATGGAACATTAAAGGTAAGGGAATTTAGAGGTTCTAGTAAAAGTAATATTTTATGGACTGATAAAAGAACAATGCAGGCTTGGAATAGTCAAAGATATATATATGGTGCTCCTATATATGTTGGATTTGCATTTAAACGCCCATATGAGGGAGGACATCGGAAATCAGAGTCAACATTATGCTGGAACAGCATTTGATGTTGGGCAAACATTAACTAATATACAAAGAACAGTATTAAGAAACAGTGCTAGAAATTCTGGTGTGTGGACATATATTGAACCAGAATCTTTGTCACCAACATGGGTACATTTTGATAGAAGATTTGGAACAGCGGCATGTACTTCAGGAGGATTTCCTTTAATTAAACAAAATTCAAGAGGAAATTATGTTTGTGTTGCGCAAGATGATTTAAATACATTAGGATATACTACGGGTGGATTAGATGGTGTTTTTGGAGGACAAACGCAAAATGCAGTAAGAAGATATCAGGCATCAAGAGAGTTAAGTGTTGATGGAATAATTGGCTGTAACACATGGAAGTCTTTACAAGAAAATGTAGTAGGCACAGGGGCTACAAGTACTACTATAAATTAAAATAAAAAAAATTAAAAAATTTTTAAAAATGTATTGACAATTTATATAAAACATAGTATACTAGTCAATGTCGAAAGACATGGTCGCTTAGCTCAGCTGGGAGAGCATCTGCCTTACAAGCAGAGGGTCATAGGTTCGAGCCCTATAGCGACCACCATGTTTTACGGCCTGGTAGTTCAGTTGGTTAGAACGCTAGCCTGTCACGCTAGAGGTCGACGGTTCGAGCCCGTTCCAGGTCGCCATTTTTTTATATAAGGGTATGGCTTTATAGCTCAGTTGGTAGAGCAGGGGACTGAAAATCCCCGTGTCAGTGGTTCGATTCCACTTGAAGCCACCAAAATGAAGAACTAAGGTTTTAGTTCTTTTTTTATGTTTAAAAGCATAAAAACTTTTTTGAATAATAAAATTAATTAATATTGTTAGAAAAGGAGCAAATATGAAGAAAAAATATTATTTAATTTTATTGTTTATAATTTTCATTATAAGTGTTGGCTTTATTTTTTACAAAAATAGCATTAAAAATTTGAAAATTGGTAATAATAAAAATAGTCAAGAAATAGTAGACTATATTTTAAATCTTAGTTCTTATGAAGCAGAAGTAACAGTAAATATAACAAGTAATAAAAATAGTAATAAATATATATTAAAGCAAAAATATCAAAAAGATAAAGAACATATTCAAGAAGTAATTGAGCCAAGTAATATAGCAGGAGTAAAAATAATTAATGATGGAAAAAATTTAAAAATAGAAAATAGCAACCTAAACTTAAATGAAATAATAGAAAATTATACAAATTTAGAAAATAATAATTTAGACTTATCGATGTTTATAGATGAGTATAAAAATAGTAATGAATCTAATTATGAAGAAAAAGATGATGAAATAATAATGAAAGTAAAAAATGATAAAGAAAATATTTATGTAAAAGAAAAGATATTATATATAAATAAAAAAACATATAAGCCAGTAAAATTAGAAATAAAAGATAATAAACAAAAAGAAAGAATTTACATATTATATAATGAGGTAGAGATTAATGTGTAAGTTTTAAAACTATCTCTACTTCGAACTAAGAAAAATACAAATATATAGACTTGATATATAGAAAACTTAGGAGTGAAGAATATGATAGTAAAAAGAGGAGATATGTTTTATGCAGATTTAAGTCCAGTTATTGGATCAGAGCAAGGAGGAATTAGACCAGTTTTAATAATTCAAAATGATTTAGGAAATAAATATAGTCCAACTGTAATTGCAGCAGCTATAACTTCTCAAACTAATAAAACTAAATTACCCACACATATTGAAATAAGAGAAAATACAAGTGGACTTAAGAATAATTCTGTTGTATTAGTAGAGCAAATTAGAACAATAGATAAAAGTAGATTAAAAGAAAAAATAGGGCATATAGATGATAATAAAATAATTAATGAATTAAATAATGCATTAGGGATAAGTTTCGGATTAGATTGACATAAGAGATTAAATATAGTATAATTATAAATGTAAGAATAAGGTAAAAACCTTATAAAAAACACACGTAACGAAAAATGGAGGAAACATCATGCAAAACATCATTGTTGTAATCGTTATGGTCTTGCAGATTCTGCTTTCTGGTGGCAATGCTAACGGAAATCAGAACTACAACAACATGAACTGGCTTCAGCTCATGGCCCTTATGGGCAACAACGTTTCGACGAATTGGTATCAAGACAGTTGGAACGAAATCGATCAGACCATTGATCTTGGTGATGGTCAGTGGAAGCAGTATGGTTATGGTGAAGGATCTACGGTCCGTATCCATGGTAATTTGAATTCTGGACTGTATTTTGACTTCTCTATTAAGGGAAGCCAGTGGGATAGTCAGAAACAAGTTACGAGCCCGATTGAAGGAATCACTATTACCCAGACGAGTTATAGCTCTGCTGATTCTGGTTACTCATTTAGTGTGGGGCCGATTAGTTTGCAGACTGCGTTGACTCTTTGGAACGCGACAACTAGTCAGATGGCTAGTTAACAAAATTGCCACATTCTAAAGTATTTATACTTTGGATGTGGCAATTTTTTATAATAAAAAATAACAAGAATATCTTGATATTTTCACATTCATAGAGTAAAATATATAGTAGTAAATACAAAGAATAATGGAGGTTTACATGGAAAACAAATTAAATAATGTAGCGAAAGTGCATTCAATAGAAAGCTTTGGAACAGTTGATGGACCAGGAATAAGATTTGTTTTGTTTTTGCAAGGATGTAGTTTAAAATGTAAATATTGTCATAATAGAGATACATGGGATATGACATTAGGTGAAGAAAAAACATTAGAAGAAATAATAGAAAAAGTAAAAAGATATAAAACATATATGAATTTATCAGGTGGTGGAGTAACAGTAACAGGCGGAGAACCATTACTACAGGTAAAATTTTTAATAGAATTTTTTAAAAGATTAAAAGAAGAAAAAATAAATACATGTATAGATACATCAGGAATGTTTAATATTACAGAAGATATAAAAGAAGTACTTAAATATACAGATTTAGTTTTATTAGATATAAAACATATAGATGATGAAAAATGTAAAGATTTAGTTGGATTTTCAAATAAAAAAGAATTAGAATTTGCTAGATATTTAAGCGAAAATAACAAAAAAATGTGGATTAGACAAGTACTAGTTCCAGGATATACTGATGATGAAAAAGATTTGGTAAAACTAAAAGAATTTTTAGCAACATTAAAAACTGTAGAAAAAGTTCAAATTTTAAAATATCATAGTATGGGAAAATACAAATGGGAAAAACTTGGACAAAAATATGAATTAGAAGGTATAAGAGATGCAACATTAGAAGATGAAGAAAGAGCGAAAAAGATATTAGGAATTGAGTAAAAATATATTTGAAGGTGAGGAAGAAGTATGCCATCAAATAAAAAAAGTGGTAGTTTTAATAAACAAAGAGAAATAGAAAAAAAGAGAAGAAAAAGAAGAAAGAAAAGACTAATAACAAGTATATTAATAATGCTAATTACAATTATTGTTTTATATCTATTGAATTCTCCAACATTTAAAATAAAAAATATAGAAGTTATGGGGAATTCACAAGTTGATAAACAAAAAATTATAGAACAATCAGGAATAAAAATAGGAAATAGTATATTTTCAAATATTAATATAATATCAAAAGTAAGAATAAAGCAAAATGGATATATTGAAGATGCAATAGTAACAAAAAAAATGCCAGATACAATAGAAATCAATGTAAAAGAACGAATTGCAGAATTTCAAATAATAACTGATAATGGATATTATATATATATTGATGAACAAGGATATATAGTAGATTATTCACAAGAATCAAGAGGGTTAGTAACAATATATGGAATGGAAATAACAGAAGAAAATATTGAAAAAAAGAAAAGACTTGAAAATGATGATTTGAATTTGAAATTAGAAAATATATTACACATAAAAGAAGAAATGACAAAGATTGGAATATATGATCAAATATTAAAAATACAAGTTAAAAATGAATATATATTGAGTTTGGATAATTTGAACTTAACAATTAATCTAGGAAATGCAACAAACTTAAAAGATAAAACATACTATATAAAATCAATTATGGAAAGAGAAAATGGAAAAGCAGGAACAATAAATGTTAATGGAAATTTAAATGAGGGATTTGTACCATATTTTACAGAAAATCAATGATTTTAGAGAGGAAGAATGCACATGAATAAGAAAATGAAAATTAGTTTAATATTAGGTGGAATGTGTGTAGCATTATCTTGTGGAATTGCAATACAAGTTAGAACAATATCTAGAATTGGGACAACTACAAGTAGAAATTCAACGGAAAATGAATTAAGAGATGCAATATTAAGAACAAAAGAAAATTATGATAATCTGTATGCAAATGAAGAAAAAGCAGAAAAACTATTAGAAGATGAAAGAAAAAGTGCAACAGAAAACAATAGTGAGTTAGCGGAAATACAAGAAAATATAAAAACATTAAGTACACAATTAGGATTAACAGACGTTACTGGAAAAGGAGTAATAATAAAAGTTGATGACGCAATGGTTCAATCAACATTTGATCCTAATTCTACAATAGTACATGCTGAAGATCTTATTAGCATAGTAAATGAATTAAAAAATGCAGGAGCAGAAGCAATTTCAATTAATGATCAAAGAATTGTATCAAATACAGTTATAGAATGTATTGGAGCAGTTATAAAAATTAACGGACAAAGAGTAGGAGCACCATTTACAATAAAGGCTATAGGAATGCCAGAATTGTTAAAAAATACATATAGAAATGGTGGGTATTTAAAAGTATTAGAAGGAGATAGAATTCAAGTAGATTTTAAAACATCTGATAATATAACAATTCCAAAATATACTGGAACATATAAATTTGAATATGCACAAACAATAAACAACAAATAAAAAATAAAGGAAAAGAGAATTTAATATGAAAAAAATTAATCTAAGTAGAGAAAAAATTGTTATGTCAATAACAATAGGAATTGCATGTTTAGCTTTAATGTTAGTAATGTTTATGCAATTTAAGGTTGTTAAACAAACAGATATAACATCAATAGAAAGTATGAGGGAAGAAGAATTAAGAACAGAACTTGCTGATTACAGAAAAAAATATTCTGAAATACAAGAGAAATATGAAGAAACAATTAATAAAATAACAGAATATCAAACAGAAAAAGAATCAGATGAGAAAACTGCTAAATTATTACAAAATGAATTAGAAGAATTAAGTACATATCTTGGTATGACAGATGTTCAAGGAGAAGGAATAACAATAATATTAACAGACAACGGTGGAAATGAATTGAAAAATTCTGATGAAAAAATAGTTTCAGTTTCAAGTTTAGACTTATTGAGAGTTATTAGAGACTTATTATCAGCAGGAGCAGAAGCTATTTCTATAAATGATCAAAGAATTATAGGAAATAGTGATATATTTCTAATAGGATCAAGCGGTACACCTTTTATACAAGTAAATGGACAAAGAATAACATCACCATATGTAATAAAAGCAATAGGAAATAAAGCATATCTTGAAAGTGCAGTAAGTATAAGTTCAAGTATGTTACAAGCACTAAAAGAAGAGGGACATGGAGTAGAGATTCAAACATCAGGATATAATAGACCAGTTGTAATAAAAGCATATACAGGTACTATTGATAAAAAATATATGAAAGACAAAGAATAATTAGAAAGGAAAATGTAAAATGATAGTAATAGCAATTATTTTTGGATGTATTATAGGAGCCCTTATAGGAATAAATGCACCAATGATACCATATACATATTCAACATTTTTAGCAATAGCTGTTGTAGCAGCTTTAGATTCTGTATTTGGTGGAATAACATCAGTTTTGAAGAAGAATTTTGATTTAACAATTTTTATATCTGGTTTTTTCTGCAATAGCATATTATCAATAGCATTAACATATTTAGGTCAAAAACTAAATATAGATATATATTTAGCAGCATTAGTAGTTTTTGTAGGAAGGATGTTTACAAATTTGACAATAATTAGGAGATATTATATCGATTTGTGGAGAGAAAAATCTAAAAATAAGACAATAAAAAAGAAAGAAAAACAAAATTAAAAATATATTACAAACATATTACACAAATATCAAAATTATTACAAATTTATTTCAAAAATGTTTCAATTTATATTGACTTTTTTATGAAAATGTAATATATATAACAAAGAAGAAAACAATCTATATAATATAGAAATTTTAACAAAAATAAATGGAGGAATCATTTTGGCAATAGGTGATATCATAGTTGGTATTGATATAGGTACATCTAAGGTTTGCACAGTTGTTGGAGAGGTTAATAACTTTGGACAAATCGAAACACTATGTAGCACATCTTGTAAATGCAATGGTATAAAAAAAGGCAAAATTATTAATGAAGAAGAAGTTAGTTTAAGTGTTGCAAAAACTATAAAAGATGCTGAGGAAGAAGCGGAATTTAAAATAAACTCAGCATATGTAACTATTCCTGGAAAAGAAGTTACAATAGTTCAAAATAGCATATTAAAAGAGCTAAAAGACAAATTTGCTGGTATATCATTAAAAGATGTTCAAAGTGCAATTGTGCAAGCTAAAGATATTGAAATACCAGAAGGGAAAACAATAATAGATATAGTACCATCAGAAGTAATACTTGATAACGGAAAAATTGTCGCAGATCCAGTTGGCAATTTAAGCTCAAATTTTACACTAAAAGCACAAGTTATCTTAGCAAATAAAGATTATGTAAGACAATTAACATCAATCTTTAAAAGAGTTGGAATTGAAATTGATGGAATAGTTCCAACAGCTTTAGCAGAAAAAAATTTAATGTTAGATACTAATGAATTATATGATAATGTAATGTTACTTGATATTGGGGCAGGAAATACAGAAATAGGTGTATTTGAAGGCAATAATTTTACTTATACAAATACAATTCCTCTAGGAGGAGATAATATTACAAATGATATATCATTAGTATTAAATATTTCAGAAGAAGAAGCAGAAAAACTAAAAAAACAATATGGGCTTGCTTTAAAATCATTTATAGATAATGATAATGAGATAATGTTAAACACTTGTAAAGATGAGAATAGAAATAAGATCATAAAGAGCTCAGAGTTAATAGAAATAATTGAAGCAAGAATTGAAGAAATATTTACATTAATAAATAAAGATATAACAAATAATAATGTAAAGCAAAACATAAATACTGTTATATTAACAGGAAGAGGTATTACAACAATTAATAAAAGTGATGTTGCAGGTAAGATAAATTTGAATATACCTGTAAAAATGTCAACAGGAAGACTAATAAGTACAATAAAACCAGAGTTTAGAACTAGTTATGCACTTGTTAGATATATTGCTGCAAGACCTTATGTAAAATCTGTATCAAGCAGTATAGATAGACAGCCAAATGAAAGCATATTTAAAACAATAATAGATAGAGTAAAAGAGTTCTTTTATTCTTAAAGAAAAAATATTTTAGTTTTATGGGGAGGAAAACTTAATGAAAGAGTATGAAGAAGAAACAATGATGGATGGAGCTGCAACAATTAAAGTAATTGGTGTTGGTGGTGCCGGAAATAATGCAGTAAATAGAATGATTGAAGCGGGAATAAAAGGAGTAGACTTTATCGCAGTTAATACAGATAGACAAGCATTACAAAAGTCAAAAGCAAGTGCTAAAATTCAAATAGGAGAAAAAATAACAAGAGGTTTAGGAGCTGGTGCCAATCCAGATATAGGAGCACAATCAGCAGAAGAAAATAAATCAGAAATTGCAGAAACTTTACGCGGAGCAGATATGGTATTTGTTACAGCCGGAATGGGTGGTGGAACAGGTACAGGTGCTGCACCAATAGTTGCACAATCAGCAAAAGAAATGGGAATATTAACAATAGGTGTTGTAACAAAACCATTTACATTTGAGGGAAAGAAAAGACTTTCACAAGCTGAACGTGGAATAGAAAGTTTAAAAGGTAAAGTAGATGCATTAGTAGTAATACCAAATGATAAATTATTACAAATAATAGATAGAAAAACATCAATAAATGATGCATTTAGAATGGCAGATGATGTATTAAGACAAGGTGTACAAGGTATATCAGACTTAATAGCTGTTACAGGAACAGTAAACTTAGACTTTGCAGATGTTAAAACAATAATGAAAGATACAGGAATGGCACATATGGGTATTGGTAGAGCATCAGGAGAAAACAGAGCAGAAGATGCTGCAAAACAAGCAGTACAAAGTCCATTACTAGAAACATCAATAGAAGGAGCAAGAGGAGTAATCATAAATATTACAGGTGGTGAAGATTTAGGATTACATGAAGTTAATACAGCAGCAGAACTTGTTCAACGCAGTGTAGATCCTGAAGCAAATATAATATTTGGTACAGTTACAGATCCAAATATGGGAGAAGATATTCAAATTACAGTTATTGCAACAGGATTTGAAAAACCAGAAGCAAGAGTTGCTTCAAGTGTAGATAGTTTTGTAAATAAACAATGGGATAAAAAAATAAATTCAATTCCAACATCTACAGACAATTCTAATTCAGGAGATTTAGATATTCCAGCATTCTTACGTAAAAATAAAGGAAAAAATATATAATAAATGAAATCATGTACTAGAAATAGTATGTGATTTTTTTGTTATAATATTAATAATATTAACATTATAATGACAAATTTTTTATTCTTAATATAGTATAATAAGTAGTTGATAAAATATATTATATTTGGAGGGGATTATGATAATATATATTGATATAATATTTATTGAAAATATAATAATGAATACAATTATTTTATATGCAACAGCAATCATATTAAAACAAAAAGTAAAAAATATTAGATTAATAATATCAGCAGTAATTGGATCAATTTACTCAATATTAATGTACATAACCCAATTGACTATATATTCATCAATAATATCTAAATTTATATTATCAGTTGTAATGGCTTATGTAGCTTTTAAACCAAATGATGTAAAAAAAATATTTAAACAGATTATAATTTTTTATTTAACATCATTTGTATTTGGTGGAGTAGCATTAAATTTAATATATTTTTTAAGACCAGAAAATATAAATATAAAAAATGGATTATTTACTGGTGAATATGCATTAAAAGTAATAATGTTAGGTGCGATTATGGCATTTATAATAATAAAAATATCAATTAAAATAATAAAAACAAAATTTAATACAAAAAATATGTATTGTGATATAAATTTGAAAATAAATGAAAAACAAATAGCAACAAAAGCAATGATAGATACAGGAAATCTTGTAAAAGAGCCAATTACTAATACACCAGTTGTGATAGTGGAAGAGTCATTACTAGAAGGAATTATTCCAAAGGAAATATTAAAAAACTTAGAAAATATTTTATGTGGAAATTTAGAAAATTTACCACAAGATATACAAGACCAATATCTTCCAAAATTGAGGTGTATACCATTTTCATCATTAGGAAAAGAAAATGGAATGTTAGTTGGAATAAAGATATCTGAGATTGTAGTAAAAAGCGAAGATGAGGAGAAAAAAACTCCTAATATTATAATTGGTATATATGGAAGAAGTTTGACGAAAAATGGCGAATATAGGGCTTTAGTTGGTGTAGATTTATTATAGATAATAAAAATACATAATATAATTAGAAGAAAAGTAAATAAATAAAAGAGAAATAATCGAACAATAGCGATTATTTCTTTTTTTCTACAATAAGAAAAGACAGTTTTTTTATTGTCAGAGTTGTACAATAAAAATCAAGAAAAGAGGTGATGAATTAAAAAATAAAAGAAAGGAATGTTAAATGAATTTTTTAGAGATTATTAAAAATAGCATAAATAATTTATGTGCAAAATATATTGAAAGAAATCTAAGTGATGAAATGTTGCCGATATTTTATGTTGCAGGTAGTCAAACATTGCCAGCACCATTAGAACAAAAAGAAGAAGAGGAAATGATAAAAAAACTAGAAACAGATGAAAGAGAATATGCCAGAAAAACATTAGTAGAAAGGAATCTAAGACTTGTAGTATATATAGCTAAAAAATTTGAAAATACAGGAATAGGAATCGAAGACTTAATATCGATTGGAACAATAGGCTTGATGAAAAGTGTAAATACATTTAATTCAGAAAAAAAGATAAAATTAGCAACATATGCATCGAGATGTATTGAAAATGAAATATTAATGTATTTAAGAAGAAATAATAAAATAAAAACAGAAGTATCAATTGATGAACCATTAAATAAAGATAGTGATGGAAATGAACTTTTATTATCAGATATATTAGGAACAGATCCAGATATTACATATAGAAATTTGGAAGATGAAGTAGATATGAAACTTTTGAAAGAAGCAATAAGAAAATTAAATTCTAGAGAAAAAAATATAATGGAAATGAGATTTGGTTTTATTAGTGGCAGAGAAAAAACGCAAAAAGAGGTAGCAGATGAATTAGGAATCTCACAAAGTTATATATCAAGACTAGAAAAAAAGATAATAGGAAAAATGAGAAAAGATATAATGAGTAAAACAGGATAGATTACATAAATATATAATAAATAGTAGACTTATCAAAAAGAAAATGTTATAATAATTATGTGTTTATAGGCATACACATAAAAAACCTAAATATTTATTATATAAGGATATTATTATATGTATCAGAAATTTGGAATAAAAAAAGAAATTTTAGATTTATCAGAAGAGGTTGAAAAAGAAATACAACCAATATTTAAAAATATTGAGAAAATAGAAGAAATAAACAGTTTAAAAGTCTTATCAGCATTTCAAGAATGTGGATTATCAGAAATGCATTTAAATTCATCAACAGGATATGGAATTGATGAAATTGGAAGAAATAAAATAGAAGAGATTTATGCAAAAATATTTAATGCTGAAGATGCATTAGTAAGAGCACAATTAATATCAGGAACACATGCTCTAGCTGTAACATTATTTGGAATTTTACGTCCAGGAGATACAATGTTAAGTATTTCAGGAGCACCTTACGATACATTACAAACTGCAATAGGAATAAGTAAAGAAGAAAGTAAGAGTTCATTAAAAGCATTTGGAGTAAAATATGAACAAATAGAATTAATTGATAATGATTTTGACATTAATTCAATAAAAGAAAGAGTATCCAAAAAAGATATAAAATTAATAGAAATTCAGAGATCAAAAGGATATTCAACAAGGAAAAGTTTAACAATTGATAAAATAGAAAAAGCAATAAAATCAATAAGAGAAGTAAATAAAGATGTTATAATAATGGTTGATAATTGTTATGGAGAATTTGTTGAAGAAAAAGAGCCAACAGATGTTGGGGCAGATATTCTAGTTGGTTCTTTAATGAAGAATTTAGGTGCTGGTATTGCAACAAGTGGTGCATATATTGTAGGAAAAAAAGACTTAATAGAATTATGTGCAGAAAGACTTACTGCTCCAGGAGTAGGAAAAGAAATAGGACCATCATTAAATCAAAATATACCATTTATAAAAGGACTATTTTTTGCACCAAGTGTAGTGGTAAGTGCAGTAAAAACAGCTGTATTTGCAAGTAGAATATTAGAAAAATTAGGATATAAAGTAGATCCTTTATATAATGAAAAAAGAGCAGATATAGTTCAAACAATAGAATTAGGTGATGCAGATAAATTAGTAAAATTCTGTCAGGGAATTCAAATGGGTTCTCCAATAGATTCGAATGTAATTCCAGAACCAAGTGCAATGGGAGGATATGATGATCAGGTAATTATGGCAGCAGGAACATTTACAGAAGGGTCAACAATAGAATTAAGCTGTGATGGACCAATTAGAGCACCATATATTGCATATATGCAAGGTGGGCTTACATATCAATATGGCAAGTTGGGTATAATGAAAGCATTATCAAATTTAGAATAATTATAATAAAAGGAAAAAGCTATGTGATATCACATAGCTTTTATAATATTATTTTTCAAAATTTGGAATATAATAACCAATTCCTCTTTTTGTAATTAAATATTTTGGATTAGAAGTATCTTTTTCAATTCTTTCTCTAATTCTTCTAACAGTAACATCTACAGTACGGATATCTCCGTAATATTCATATCCCCAAACTTGTTCAAGAAGAGATTCTCTTGTAACAACTTGCCCTTGTTGTTGAGCTAAATATTTTAAAACTTCAAATTCTCTTAAAGTTAAATTTACAATTGTTCCATTAACATTAACTTCATATTTTTCCAAATCTAAAGTTAAATCTCCAATCTTTATAGTGTTTAGTTTTTTAGTTTCTTTATGGGAATCTGAATCATGCGAAGATTTTAAACTATCATAATGTGTTTCAGATTTTCTTAAATTAGCTTTTACTCTAGCCACAACTTCTCTTACGCTAAATGGTTTTGTAATATAATCATCTGCTCCAATTTCTAATCCTACAATTTTATCTAATTCATCATCTTTGGCTGAAACCATTAAAATTGGAACATTATAATAATTTTTTATTTTTTTACAAACAGTAAGACCATCAACACGAGGAATCATTACATCTAGTAAGATTAAATCAGGACGTTGAGAAATTGCTAAATCTATTGCAGTTTGCCCATCATTAGCTTCAATTGTATTATAGCCTTCTCTAGTTAAATTATGAACGAGTAAATCAACAATTTTTTGTTCATCATCAACTATTAATATTGTTTTCTTTTCATCATCAAAATTATTGTTTTCCATATAAGACCTCCGATTAAATTATACATATTTTATATCACAATTTTTACCAATATACAAGGTAAATCAATAAATAAATATAAAAAATAAGTGTAAATTTACATAAAATTGACATACTGATAAGTTTGTGCTATAATAGTAATGTCGACATTAGGTCTATTTTTATAGTCACCTTTTGGCAACAAAGTCGAAACAACAAGAAAAAAATTTTTTGAGGTGAAAAAATTATGGATTTGAAGAACATTAATGGTCAGATTATCGGCTGGAGCACTATTTCTGATGATATCCTGAAGTATCATTGCTCTACGAGCCAGGTTGTTGAAAAGAGGCATCTTGATTTCAAAGATCAGGCAAGTTTGCTTGATGAATTGAGTAAGGTTATCGACAACAAGACTCTGTTTAATCGAATTAAAAGAGCACTGGAAAAAAATGATGCGGAGGAAAAGAAAATGAGCAACAAGGCAAAGGCAAACGAGAAGAAGGCAACTGTTACTACTAAAGTGGAAGCAAAAGCTTCTGCAGAGGCTAAGACTGAAATCAAGCCTGAAACTGTGAGCAAAGTTACCGTTGTCGGCATCAAGAATGATGATATGGCAAATCTCGAAAAGAGTCATGCTGACACTGTTGCTGAAATTTCTGCTGAAGAGAAGAAGATGACTGAAGCCAAAATGCTTCAGGAAACCTGTGAGCGGGTTCTGCAGAAGGCAACTGAAGCATTTAACAATGCACGTCAGGAATTGCAGAAGGCAAAGACTGCTCAGAAGAATGCAGAAAAGGAGGTTGCAACTTTCAGTAAGAAGATCAAGAAGCTTAATGAAAAGTTGGGAGAAATCGAAAATAAGATTGAAACGGCCAAAAATCAGATGGTTTATCTGATTGCTCCTGGTTATTCTGGAGAAATTCCTGCATGTGGCACCTTTATTTCTACTTGTGAAGTCGAAGGCGTCGCAAATCTCAAGGTTGAGCAGATTCCAACTGAACTTAAGCCTGATTTTCAGGATATGATCAAGGCAGGCTTTGATTCGGCTCAGGAGTATGCTAAGGCACTTAAGTTCGTGACTCTGGTTGAATATTATCTCTGCAATGATATGCAGTATAAGATGCTTGTCTCTGATGACAAGATTCAGAAGCTTATTTCTGCACATATCGATGGTTAATCTATAATTTCTAACAGTATGTTAGACGAAGAAGGGCACTACTTTGGAGTAGTGTCCTTTTTCGTTTTAGAAGAAATATTTTTAAATATATTGTTATTTAAAGAAAAATGTGTTATAGTAATTTTGTATTTGCCACTATAGCTCAGTTGGTAGAGCGACGGATTCGTAACCCGTAGGCCAGCAGTTCGATTCTGCTTGGTGGCACCAATGACGTATTATTTCTAACTAATAGAATAGATATATACAAATAGTATATTGACAATTTATGTAAATATGCTATAATTATAAGTGATGTAACATTTTGTAACTCCGTTGCATCAAAAGGAAATACACAATATAAAACGCGTTATTACGCAAGGAGAAAAGTATTATGAAGCTTGAAAGAACTAGTTATTCTAATTATCAGCTTGTTATTGATGAATTCAACATTCCTGTTGCAGTTCGGGTTAATGGAGAGGATAAATATCGACTGTATGATTTAGTACAGGTAACTGATGATGGCCATGGAAACATTTGTCCAGGGATTAGTCATGGAGGAATTGGCAAAATTGTAGAAATTCGAAGAGATGATACAGACCATTTCTTTGGTGTCCTTATGAACAATAGAGAATTTGGATTTATGAAAGACGCAAGAATTAAACGGGTACTTGGAAAAATATGATTAAGTAAAAAGAAATATTCTTTTTACTCTCTACAGAAATGTGGAGAGTTTTTTCTTTAAATTTTAATTATTAAAAAGCACTACATTGATTGATCAAATCAAATGTAGTGCTTTTTGTGTAATGACCGTACCATTTAAGTAATTTAAAATACCAGCATCTGTTACAAAATTAAATTCTAATTTAAAACTATTAAGTTGTTGATATTTATATCCAAATTGTTTATTTATTTGATTAATACCATATTTGCCATCACCAATAATAGGGTATCCTATATGAGCCAAATGTGCTCTAATTTGATGAGTTCGTCCAGTTTCAATATTAACTTCTAATAAAGAGGTATTATTATTAAATTCTTTTATTACAGAATAAGAAGTTATAATTTTTTGATATCCAGGTTTAAAATCATCAGAAATATATACAAGTGATTTTTTATTATCTTTAAATAAATAGGCTTCAAGTCTAGAATTTTTTATTTTAGGAATTCCATAAACTAGAGCTGTATAAGATTTTTTTATTTCATGTTTTTTAAACTTATCAAATAAAATATTTAAAGCAATGTCATTTTTTGCAAATAAAACTAATCCAGTTGTATTTCTATCAAGTCTATGACAAGGCATTGGTTTTTGTTTGGGATATTTTTGATGAACTAAGGTTGTTAAACTATTTTCACCAACAACTTCAAGATTTATGGGTTTATTAATTACTAAAATATTATTATCTTCATAAACAATATCTAAATTAATTTGTGGGAAAAGCAAAGAATCTGCAATAAATATATTTAATTCATCATTTTCAAAAATAATACAATCCTTATTAACTCTTTTTCCATTAATTTTTATGTCTTTTTGTCTAAGAGCTTTGTATAAAGTATTTTGAGATAAATTTGGAAAAGACGTTAAAATAAAATTACAAAGTTTTTTTCCATTATATTTGTTAGTAACAATTAAAGTTTTCAAAATAACCTCCCAATTAAAATATATTAATATATTATCATAGTATATTTATTTTTTCAATACAAAAAAACGAGGAAAATAGAGAAAAAGTGAATAAAATGCAGGAAAAATGAGTAATATATATAATAAAAAGTAATTTTTTAGGATATTAAAGATCTGAAAATACTTAAGAAACAAGAAATGAAAATTTAAAATTTGCAAAATGAGTAAAATTATGGTATAATAAATCTTGGTCGCTAAAAATTCAGCTTATAAGATAAGCAATAAAAAGGAGAGGATAAATTATTTTTAAGAAAAAGCTAAAATACTATACGAAAGAAAGCTGTAAGTTTTTTACAATAATGGCGTTAGGATTAGGCTTAATAATAGCGATTATTTTATTTAAGTATAAGCCAACATATGTAGTAAGTTTGTGTGGAGAACAAATAGGATATGTAAGTAATGCAGCAGAATTACAAAATAGAATTCAATCAGAAATAATTGATATGGATGGAGAAAATATAGATTTTGTTACATTAGATAATATGCCAAAATATGAATTAAAATTAGTAGAAAAAAGTTTAACAACAAATGAAGATGAAATAATGTTAGCATTAAAAGATGATGCAAAAGTAATGTATAAATATTATGCTGTAATTTTGAATGCTGAAACAATAACTTATGTTGATAATATAGAAGAAGCTGAAGAAGCTGTTGAACAAATAAAAGAAGAGCATAAAGATGATACAATTCAATTAGATTTAGCAGTAACAACAAATTATACAGAAAATATTAATGAAATAGGAATACAATCAGTAGAAGTTGCCAAACAAGAAGTTGAACAAAAAGTAGATATATTAATAGAAGAAGATGAAAAAACAAAATTACCATCAATAAATGGGGTATTATTAGCTTCACTTCCTGTTAATGGATATGTAAGTTCAAGATTTGGAAATGTAAGTAGAATAAGATCTGGAGCACATACAGGAACAGATATAGCATGTGCATTTGGAACGAAAATAAAAGCTGTTGCAGATGGTACAGTTGTTTTGGCACAATATAATGGATCTTATGGAAATCTTGTAAAAATTGATCATGGAAATGGTGTAGAAACATGGTATGCACATTGTAATAAGTTGTATGCCAAAGTTGGTCAAAAAATATCATCAGGAGATATAATTGCAGAAGTTGGAATGACTGGAAATACAACAGGACCACATTTACATTTAGAAATAAGATTAAACGGAGTAGCAATTAATCCTCAAAAGTATCTATATAATTAAAAATAAACTATTAAGTAATTTATTACTTAATAGTTTATTTGTGTTTAATATAAAAAAATAATTATTCAACTGTTACTGATTTTGCAAGGTTTCTTGGCTTATCAACATCTAATCCTTTTTCTTTTGAAATATAATAAGAAAGTAATTGTAATGGAACAATTGCAACAATAGGTGAAAGCAAAATATTTGTGTTTGGAATTTTAACAATTGTGTCTATATTATTACTTGGTAATTCTTGACTTGTGATAACTAATGTTTTTGCACCACGTGTAATAACTTCTTGAATATTACTAATAGTTTTTTCAACTAAATTCTTATCTGTAATAATACTTATAACAGATATTCCATTTTCAATTAATGCAATAGGTCCATGTTTTAATTCACCAGCAGCATATGCCTCTGAATGTATATAAGAAATTTCTTTTAGTTTTAAAGAAGCTTCAAGAGCAGTGTTATAATCAATACCTCTACCTAAGAAAAAAACATCTTTTTCTTGATAAATATTTTTTGCATAATTTTTAATTTCTTCAGAAGATTTTAATGCTTCTTCAATTTTATCAGGAAGATTAAAGATATCTTTTTTTAATTTTGTTAATTCTGAAGATGGAGTAGATCCTAATATTTCAGCAAAATAAATTGCTAAAATTATAAGTAGCATAACTTGAGAAGTATAAGCTTTGGTTGAAGCAACAGCAATTTCTGGTCCAGCATGTGTATAAATAGAGTAATCAGCTTCTCTTGTAATAGAACTTCCAATGACATTTGATACAGCAAGTGTTGTAGCTCCTTTTGATTTTGCAAGTTTTAATGCAGCAATAGTATCAGCAGTTTCGCCAGATTGAGAGATATAAATACATAAAGTATTTTTATCAATAATTGGATTTCTGTATCTAAATTCTGAAGCTATATCAACTGTAACTGGGATATTGCATAAGTTTTCAATTGCAATTTTCCCAGAAAGTCCAGCATGCATTGCAGTTCCACAAGCTACTATATATATTTTATTTATTTTTGATAAAAATTCTTTGGTAAATTTTAAATCATCAAAATTACAAGGCTCATTTTCTGGTAAACGTGAACCAATAGTTTCTCTTATTGCTGTTGGTTGTTCAAATATTTCTTTTAACATATAATCATCAAAACCATTTTTATCTGCAGCACTAGCATTCCATTCAATGCTTGTTAATTTTTTATCTATTTTATTTAAATCAATATCAAAAAATTCAACATTGTCTCTTGAAAGAAGAGCAAATTCATTATCATTTAAAAGATAAAAATCTTTTGTAAAGGATAGAATTGCAGGAATATCAGAAGAAATATAGTTTTCTCCATTACCTTTTCCTATAACAAGAGGGCTATCTTTTCTAACAACAATCATATTATCTGGCATATATTTAGAGATGACTTGAAGTGCATAACTTCCTTTAAATGATTTACAAGCATTTTGAACAGCACGTAAGACTTTTTTATCATCATTATGTTTATCTTTTGAATAATAATAATGTATAAGATTTGGTATAATTTCTGTATCTGTTTGAGAATGAAATGTATAACCATTATCTAATAATAATTTTTTTAAATCATTATAATTTTCAATAATTCCATTATGAACAACAGCAAAAGTATTACTATTATCTAAATGAGGATGGGCATTTTCTTTTGAAGGTTTTCCATGTGTTGCCCATCTAGTATGAGCAATTCCAATTGTTCCTTCAAGAGAATCAATTCCATCTAAATTATATAAATTTTTAACTCTTCCTTTATCTTTCATAACTGAAAGACCATTTTTTTCTATAGTTGATATTCCAGCAGAGTCATAACCTCTGTATTCAAGTCTTAAAAGACCATTAATTAAGATAGGACTAGCTTTTTGATGTCCTATATATCCAATAATTCCACACATTTGTGAATCCTCCTTAAAAATAATTGAATAGGATTTTTGATATAAAATCCCTTATATGCGGAATTGAAATATACTTATGCATTAATTTCTGTTACAATATTATATTGTTTTTTGTTATAATGCTTTGACTTAAGTTAAGCCACTAGAGTATCCGCCGAAAATTCGATTAGCTCTAGACCTCGTCAACACAATAGTGTTCTGGCGCTTAATAATAAACTCCTTTCATAATATATTTTTTATATTTCAATTTCTGTATTATATTATAATATATTAAATATTTGTGCAAGTACTTTTTGAAAAAAAAAGAAATGCAGGTGGTATTAACCACCTGCATTTGGCTTTAGGAAATTTGAGAATCTGCTAAATTGATTTCATCAATAAAGCAGTTGATTTTTAAAGCGTTTACTACACTAATTGTTGGGACTAGTTTGGAATAGAGTTCCTGGACATTATAATTAGAACTATCATATCTTACCCAAATAAGTTCTTCAGGATTGCAATTAGAATAATCGAATTCTTCAAAATCTTTCTCTGTATACAGAAGACAAGAAGGAGAAGTATTCCACTTTTGCATAGTCAGAGTTTTCGAAAATTTGCTAAAAATTGCAACAGTATCTAAATGTTTTTTCATAATTTCAAAGTATAGATTTTTTGCAAAAACAGATACTTGAAAATTTGCTTTATATTTTCTAGCATTTGTTACTTCAAATTGAGTTTCTTCACTTGCAGTTTTTAACATTTCAATTTGCTGTTGAGAATCAACAGAAGCAAACAATGGGAAAAACTTACAAGCCATATAGTAGACTGCTTCAATTACTTGACAATCTTTAGAAGAATAAGAATTGTTGGGATTTTGAAAATTTAAACAATCTAAAACATCTCCGTTAAAAATTTCGATGTTTGCAAAAGAATCAGCAATTTGCGAAAGTGTTTTGTAAAAAGCATTTGCAAGCTTTTTTTCAAAAGACTCACACATAGACATGTTCCCATCTTTTACAATAAAAGGAGTTAAACTATATTCATAATCAGGGCAAACCTTGAATGAAACAGGATGTTGTTGTGCAATGGACTTATAATGCCTGGATTTTAGAATTACGATATTGTCAGTGACAATAACACTTATTTTGATATACAGAAATCCAACACATTTCCGTTTGGAACTTAACATACCAAACATATTACTTTTTGTAATAGAAAGAGTTTCACCAATAATTTTATGAGTGACGGCAAATTCATAGCAATTTAGTGTAGGATTGTAAATCAAATTACTTTTTCCTACAAATTTGGTTGCCTTTGCACTCCACATTTGTGAAATAATAGAGCAGAAGCAGAGACTATAGAACTTATTTTTAAAGTTCGAATCTTCTGTTAGCTGCTTTTGAGTTTCTGCAATACTAGTTTTGAGAAGCGGAGAACAATAATTATCTGGATTTACTGCGATTTCTAAGGATGCTAGATTTTCTTTACTTAACTCAAAGTTATAAGTGTAGTCAAACATATTTTTCCCTCCAAATTTAAAATTAAAATACTTTTAAGGTGAGTAGAAACTAAAAATTACATAAAAATCCTCCAAATTTCTTATATTAGCATTTCAATGTGCATAAAATAATTATAATATAAAAATTAAGCAAAGTCAATATATTATGTAAATATAAATAAAGCAAAATAATAAAATAAAAAGTTAGAAAATAAGCTTAAAAGCATTGACAACAACTTTTGTAATATGATATAATAATATGCGTATAAATTTGCAAATTGGTAATTCTTAGAAATTATCAGAGTTAATTCAAAATGATAAAATTTAGAAAAATAAGAATTAAATATAAGTAGAAATAAAGGGAGAAAATTGTAGAGCAGACAATAATCAAAACTTTACAAAACTATATTTTAAGAAGGGATTTTTCTAATTAAATATTTTCTCGTAAGAAAACTAGCCAAGCCATTACTTAAATATGGCATTTTTTATATAAATAGGAAAGTTTCAAAACTTTCCTATTATAAAAAAATACATTGCACAGAAAATTTACTTAAAAATTTATGATTTTTTAAGATTTGTTCTGTAATAAGAAATAGATTTAGTCTTATATAAAAACAATAATTTCTTATTTATTCTTAGATTGGCAGATTTCGAGCGAAACAAAAGCTGCTTAATATTTTATAAGGAGTGATTTTTTTGGAAATCAAAGATGTTAAATTCGGAAGAACAACCCGTAAAGATTTCTCAAAAGTTGGCGATTTTATAGAAATGCCAAACTTAATTAAAGTTCAAAAGGATTCTTATGACTGGTTTATTGAAGAAGGATTAGGAGAAGTATTAAAAGACATTTCACCAATCATAGATTATTCAGGAAATCTAGTATTAGAATTTTTTGACTACTACATGGAAGAAAAAACAAAATACACAGAAGAAGAAGCAAAAGAAAGAGATGCAACATATTCTACAAGATTACATGTAAAAGTAAGATTAATAAACCGTGAATCAGGTGAAATCAAAGAACAAGAAATTTATTTAGGTGATTTTCCACTAATGACAGAAAGTGGAACATTTATAATAAATGGTGCAGAAAGAGTTGTAGTTAGCCAGTTAGTACGTTCACCAGGATGTTACTATGATGAAATATTTGATACAAAAACAGGAAAGAAAACATATACATCAACAATTATGCCATTAAGAGGTGCATGGTTAGAATATGAAACAGATGGAAATGATATATTCTGGGTACGTGTTGATAGAACAAGAAAAATTCCAATTACAACATTATTAAGAGCAATTGGATTAGTATCAGATGATCAAATAAGAGCATTATTTGGAGATGAAACATTACTAGAAACAACAATACAAAAAGATCCAATAAAAACAGGTGAAGAAGCATTAATCGAAATTTACAAAAAATTAAGACCTGGAGAATTACCAACAGTAGAAGCTGCAAAAAGCTTATTTAATGGATTATTCTTTGATAATAGAAGATATGATTTAGCAAAAGTAGGAAGATATAAATTTAACCAAAAATTAAGTATCGCAAACAGAATAAAAAATCAAGTTGCATTTGAAGACATTATGGATAAAGAAACAGGAGAAGTTTTTGTTGCAGCAGGAGAAGTAATTTCAGCAGAAGCAGCAGAAGCAATTCAAAATGCAGGTATAAATGTAGTAGATATTAAGTTTGGAGATAAAAAATTAAGAATAATTGGTAATGGAATAGTAAATATTCATTCAGTATTACCAAATGTAGACTTAAGTAGCTTACATATAAAAGAATATGTAAATTATGAAGTATTAAAAAATATAATGGAAAATACTTCAGAAGAAGAATTAGTTAAAACATTAAAACAAAGAGAAGAAGAACTAATTCCAAAATATATAACAACAGAAGACATGATAGCATCAATAAACTATTTATTAAATATGTATCATGGATATGGAAAAGCTGACGATATAGATCACTTAGCAAATCGTAGAATAAGATGTGTTGGAGAATTATTACAAAATCAATTCAGAATTGGTTTAGCAAGACTTGAAAGAGTTGTTCGTGAAAGAATGACAATTCAAGACTTAGATGTTATAACACCACAATCATTAATAAACACAAAACCAATAACATCATCAATAAGAGAATTCTTTGGAAGTTCACAATTATCACAATTTATGGACCAAACAAACCCATTATCAGAATTAACACATAAAAGAAGAATTTCAGCATTAGGACCTGGTGGTTTGTCAAGAGAAAGAGCAGGATTCGAAGTTCGTGATATTCACTACACACATTATGGTAGATTATGTCCAATTGAATCTCCAGAAGGACCAAACATTGGATTAATTTCAGCATTATCATCATTTGCTAATATAAATGAGTATGGATTTATTGAAACACCATATAGAAAAGTAGATCCAGAAACACATAGAGTAACAGATATTGTTGAATATATGAGTGCAGATGTTGAAGATAATTACATGATAGCACAAGCATCTGAACCAATGAATGAAAATAATGAATTTATAAATAAGCGTGTTCGTGTAAGACATAGAAATGAAATTGTAGAAGTTGATAAAGAATTAGTACAATATGTTGATGTATCACCAAAACAATTAGTATCAATTGCAGCTGCAATGATTCCATTCTTGGAAAATGATGATGCTAAAAGATCTTTAATGGGATCAAACATGCAACGTCAAGCAGTTCCATTAATGACATCAGAAGCACCAATTATAGCAACAGGTATTGAATATAGAGCAGCAAAAGATTCAGGAATATTAATATTAGCTGAAGATGATGGTGTTGTAGAAAAAGTTACTGGTGACAGTATCACAATGAAATATAACAATGGTAAAACAGTTGTACATAAACTACGTAAATTCAAAAGAACAAATGGTGGAACATGTATCAATCAAAGACCAATAGTTAGAAAAGGTGAAATAGTAAAAAAAGGTGATGCGTTAGCAGATGGACCAGCAACAAAAGATGGAGAAATGGCATTAGGTAAAAACATGTTAGTAGCATTCTCAACATGGGAAGGTTACAACTATGAGGATGCTATTCTTTTAAATGAAAGATTAGTACAAGAAGACATATTTACATCAATACATATTGAAGAATATGATTGTGAATGTCGTGATACAAAATTAGGTCCAGAAGAAATAACAAGAGATATACCAAATGTTGGAGATGACGCATTAAAAGATCTTGATGAAAATGGTATTATTAGAATAGGTGCAGAAGTAAGGCCTGGAGATATATTAGTTGGTAAAGTTACTCCAAAAGGAGAAACAGACTTAACAGCAGAAGAAAGATTACTTCGTGCAATATTTGGAGAAAAAGCTAGAGAAGTAAGAGATACATCACTTCGTGTACCACATGGTGAAGCTGGAACAATTGTTGATGTAAAAATATTTACAAGAGACAATTCAGAAGAATTAGGACCTGGAGTAAATCAAGTAATTAGATGTTATATTGCTACAAAGAGAAAAATATCAGTTGGAGATAAAATGGCTGGACGTCATGGTAACAAAGGTGTTATTTCAAGAATATTACCAAAAGAAGATATGCCATTCTTACCAGATGGAACACCAATAGACATTTTATTAAACCCATTAGGTATACCATCTCGTATGAACTTAGGACAAATCCTTGAAGTTCACTTAGGAGCAGCAGCAAGAGCATTAGGATGGAAAGTATCAACACCAGTATTTGATGGTGCATCTGATAAAGAAATTGAAGAATTATTACAAGAAGCTGGATTATCACCAGATGGAAAACAAACATTATATGATGGAAGAACTGGAGAGCCATTTGCAAGTCCAATTACAGTTGGTGTAATGTACATGTTAAAATTACATCACTTAGTTGATGATAAAATACATGCTCGTTCAACAGGACCATACTCATTAGTAACACAACAACCTTTAGGAGGTAAAGCTCAATTTGGTGGACAACGTTTTGGAGAGATGGAAGTTTGGGCACTAGAAGCTTATGGTGCAGCATACACATTACAAGAAATCTTAACAATAAAATCAGATGATGTTGTAGGACGTGTTAAAGCATATGAAGCAATTGTTAAAGGTGAAAATATTCCTGAACCAGGAGTTCCAGAAAGCTTTAAAGTACTTGTAAAAGAATTACAAGCATTAGGATTAGATGTAAGACTATTCTCTGAAGATAATAAAGAATTAGAATTAAAAGAACACATCGAAGATGGAATTGATTATGAAGATGTAGAAAAAGATAGAGCTTTAACTGAAGATGATGTATTAATACATGAAGATTTAGAAAACGGATATGAAGAAGAAGAAATGGTAGATAATGAAGATGAAGAAGATAGTGATGAACTATTTGATGATGATAATTTAGATGATGATGACAGCATTTATGATAATGACGGATTTGATAATGAATAATAAAACTACAATTAAATAATATTTTGAAAAGCAAAAGAGGCGACGGAAGAGTTTGCAAGAGCGGGGGATAGCCTCTTGAGCTGTTTTAAAATGCCCAAATAATTTGAGAAGGGGGACATCTAATAGAGATGGAAGAAGACGAATTAGAGATATTCAATAAAATTAAAATAGGAATTGCATCAGACGAAAAAATAAGAGAATGGTCAAAAGGTGAAGTAAAAAAACCAGAGACTATAAATTATAGAACTTTAAAACCAGAAAAAGATGGTCTATTTTGTGAAAAAATATTTGGACCAACAAAAGACTGGGAATGTCATTGTGGTAAATATAAAAGAGTAAGATATAAAGGGATTGTTTGTGATAAGTGTGGTGTAGAAGTTACAAAATCAAAAGTAAGACGTGAAAGAATGGGACACATAGAACTTGCGGCACCAGTTGCACATATTTGGTATTTCAAAGGAATTCCAAGTAGAATTGCATTAATGCTAGATATTTCACCAAGAAATCTTGAAAAAGTAATTTATTTTGCATCATATATAGTAACAGATAAAGGAACATCTGGACTAGAAAAATGCCAAATATTAACTGAAAAAGAATACCATGAAGCAGAAGAAAAATATGGTAGAAAATCATTCAAAGCTGAAATGGGTGCTGAAGCAATAAGAAAATTATTAGAAGAAATTGATTTAGCAAAATTAACAGCTCAAATAGAAAAAGAAATTGAAAATGCTAGTGAACAAAGAAAAGCAAAATTAATAAAAAGATTAGACACAGTTGAAGCATTTTTACAATCAGGAAACAGACCTGAATGGATGGTAATGAATGTTGTACCAGTAATTCCACCAGATCTAAGACCTATGGTTCAATTAGATGGTGGTAGATTTGCAACATCAGACTTAAATGATTTATATAGAAGAGTTATAAACAGAAATAACAGATTAAAGAGATTATTAGAACTTGGAGCACCTGAAATCATTGTAAGAAATGAAAAGAGAATGTTACAAGAATCAGTAGATGCTTTAATTGATAACTCAAGAAGAGGAAGACCTGTTACAGGTGCTGGAAACAGACCATTAAAATCTTTATCAGATTTATTAAAAGGAAAACAAGGTAGATTCCGTCAAAACTTATTAGGAAAACGTGTTGACTATTCAGGACGTTCAGTAATCGTAGTAGGACCAGAATTAAAAATATATCAATGTGGTCTACCAAAAGAAATGGCAATTGAATTATTCAAACCATTTGTAATGAAAGAATTAGTTGAAAGACATTTAGCACATAATATAAAAAGTGCAAAAAGAATGGTAGAAAGATTAAGCCCTGAAGTATGGGGAATTCTAGAAGAAGTTATTAAAGATCACCCAGTAATGCTAAACAGAGCTCCAACACTACACAGATTAGGTATTCAATCATTTGAACCAGTATTAGTAGAAGGTAGAGCAATCAAATTACATGCATTAGTATGTGAAGCATTCAATGCAGACTTCGATGGTGACCAGATGGCTATACATTTACCATTAACACCAGAAGCACAAGCAGAATCAAGATATTTAATGCTAGCTACAAACAACTTATTAAAACCACAAGATGGTAAACCAGTAGCAGTACCAAGACTAGACATGATTTTAGGAAGTTATTATTTAACAATGACATTAGATGGAGAATTAGGAGAAGGAAAATATTTCAAAGATCCTGATGAAGCAATAATGGCATTACAAAATAATGCAGTATCAATCCATGCGAAAATCTTTGTAAGAATTACAAAAGAAATTGATGGAGAAATGAAATCAAAGAAAGTTGAAACAAGTGTTGGTAGAATTATATTTAACCAAGGAATTCCACAAGATTTAGGATTTATAGACAGAAAAGAGGATCCATTCCAATATGAAATCAATTTCCCAGTTATGAAAAAATCAATGGGAACAATAATTGAAAGAACAATTGACAAACATGGTTTAATCGAATCAGCAGAAGTTATAGATTATATCAAAGCATTAGGTTTCAAATATTCAACATTAGCAGGTATTACATTCTCAGTAGCAGATGTAAAAGTACCAGATTCTAAGAAAGACATTTTAGCAGATGCAGATAAACAAGTTGAAAAAGTAAGAAATCAATATAGAAGAGGTTTGATAACAGATGATGAAAGATATCAATCAGTTGTTAATATTTGGGAAAAGGCAACAAATGATGTAAGTAAGGCAATGGAAGAAAACTTTGATGATTTAAACCCAATATATATGATGGTTAAATCTGGAGCCCGTGGTAACATGAACCAATTAAGACAAATCGCAGGTATGCGTGGACTTATGGCTAGTACAACTGGTAAAGCAGTTGAAATACCAATCAAATCATGTTTCCGTGAAGGTCTAGATGCATTGGAATATTTCATATCATCACATGGTGCTCGTAAAGGACTTTCAGATACAGCTTTAAGAACAGCTGACTCTGGATACTTAACAAGAAGACTAGTTGATGTTTCACAAGATATAATTGTTAGAGAACATGATTGTGGAACTGTTGATGGATTAACAATTGAAGATATTAAAGATGGAAATCAAATAGTTGAAGGATTAGCTGAAAGACTAGAAGGAAGATATCCATTAAATGATATATTAGATCCACAAACAAATGAAGTTATTGTAGATACAAATACAATGATTAATAAAGACATAGCAAAACGTATTGTGGATGCTGGAATTACAAAAGTTGTTGTACGTTCAGTAATTGCATGTAGAGGAAAACATGGCGTATGTCAAAAATGTTATGGTATGGGATTAGCAAGAAGAGATTTAGTATCAATTGGTGAATCAGTTGGTATTATAGCTGCACAATCAATTGGTGAACCTGGTACACAGTTAACCATGAGAACAATTCACTCTGGTGGTGTTGCTGGTGTTGCAGATATCACACAAGGTCTTCCAAGAGTAGAGGAAATCTTTGAAGCTAGAAAACCTAAGGGAGTTGCTGTAATAACAGAAATTGATGGTACAGTTAAAATTTCTGATAATAAGAAGAAATTAGAAGTAATTGTTACATCAAAAGATGATTCAAGAACATACACAATTCCATTTGGATCAAAACTAAAAGTAAAAGATGGAGATGAAGTAAAAGCTGCAGATCCATTAATAGAAGGTTCTATAAATCCAGCTGAAATTTTAGCAATAAAAGGACCAGAAGGTGTTTATGAATATGTAATATCTGAAATTCAAAAAGCATATAGAAACCAAGGTGTTGATATCAATGATAAACACGTTGAAGTAATTGCAAGACAAATGCTTCGTAAGGTTAGAGTTGATGATGGTGGAGATACAGATATGTTCCCAGGATCATTAGTTGATATGTATGAATTTGAAGATAAAAATAAAGAAGCTGTTGAACAAGGTAAACGTCCAGCAACAGGAAAGAGAGCATTACTTGGTATTACTAAAGCTTCACTTGCAACAGATAGTTTCTTATCAGCTGCATCATTCCAAGAGACAACAAGAGTATTAACAGAAGCTGCAATTAAAGGTAAGGAAGATGATTTAATAGGATTAAAAGAAAATGTTATCATTGGTAAGTTAATCCCAGCTGGAACTGGTATGAAGAGATATCAAGATGTTACTATTAAGGTTGAAGGCGAAGATGAAAAGACAGTTGCAGAAGAAATTGATGCAAATAAACAAGTTGAAATACAATCAGATGCTGAATAAAATTGAAAACACACGGATAGATATAAAAGTCTATCTGTGTTTTTCTATTTATATAAAGAAAGAAACCTCTAATAGAGGTTTCTTTGAAAATGAATTATTCAGACTTCATTTGTTTTAATTTTTCTTCCATATCATTGATTTCTTGTAATTTATGAAGTCTTGTAACTTCAATAGGTTCTACATCTACTGTTTCTTGTTCTCTACATCTTGTACAAATTCTAGTCCAATTTTTTTTGGTAATTGGACAGTAACGTTCGAAACCTCTATCTCCACAAATTGCCCAAACGGTATATTCATGTTCATGCCATTCTCCAGTATGTCCTTCTCGTGCACAGGTTTCCTTGGCTACAAGCTCTTTTTGTTGCTTTTCATCTCGAATTTTTTTGAATTGAATTGAATAAGGTTCAAAATTTTTTTCAAGAATAGAAACATTATGTATAACAGCTTCATATTCAGGAGTTCCTTGTTCAAAACAAGCATTAGCATATTTTTTGATTTGCTGAAGTAAATCAAATGCTTTTGCTCCTTTTTTGAGATTTTTTTCTTTTGTTGTCATTTGAAATTGCCTCCTTAATATTTTTGAATTGTTTATGGATGAATTGGAGATTAAGTTTTTTCATCTATGATTGTTGATGAAATAGTTATGAGATAGTGCTTGACTATTTTGAGAGATTATATCATGTTGTAATATAATTTTCAATATGTTTATTTGAGTTAAATTTGATGTAAAAAAATAGTATTTGAATATTTTTCAAATACTACTGTTTCTGGTACCGATGGTGGGACTATACAACCCGCGTCGGGAAAATAGTCCACTGGACTATTTTCTAATCCTCCTTTTCGAGTCCCACTTGAAAATTGTTATAAAAAATAGTATTTGAATATTTTTCAAATACTACTATTTTTTGGTACCGATGGTGGGACTCGAACCCACATGGTTTCCCGCCAGATTTTGAGTCTGGTGCGTCTGCCAATTCCGCCACATCGGCTTATTGTTTTTTGTTTTTTAGACTTTCTTAATATATCATATTTTTATTTTTTTGTCTAGTACTATAATGTATTTTCTCTTGACTATTTGGAAAATTTAATGTAGAATATATAATATTTTAATAAAAGAAAAGAGGAATTATAGTATATGATATGTTCACAATGTAAAAAACGCACTGCAGTTGTATTTATAAACAAAATTGAAAATGGCGTTTCTTCAATGGAAGGCTTATGTAAAGAGTGTGCAAAAAAACGTGGATTAGATGTTCCTGAGACTAATACAAATCAGTCTACTTCTAATCAAACGAATAATAATATAGATATGAATAATATGTCAAAACAGTTAGAGTCTTTGTTTAAGGATTTATCTTCTAATTTAAAATTGGAAAATCTTGAAAATATGGATTTTGAAAATTTTGAATCTGATGGTGATGAAGATGTTGATGATGAAAATGCTCCAGAGGGTATTTCTATGGGAATTCCTATTGGATCTATCTTTGCTAATTTTGTTCCTAAAAAACAAAAAGATGAGGAAGAAACTAATGGTGGTAGACAAAAGGTTAAAGTTGAATCAAAGAAAGCTAAGAAAAAGAAAAAATATCTTGATACTTTTGGAACAAATCTAACTCAAAAAGCTAAAAATAATGAACTTGATATGGTTATTGGTCGTGATAAGGAAATTCAAAGAGTTATACAAATTTTAAATAGACGTACTAAAAATAATCCTTGTTTGATTGGTGAACCAGGTGTTGGTAAAACAGCAATTGCTCAAGGTTTGGCTATAAAAATTGCTAATAATAATGTTCCAGCAAAACTTTTAAATAAAGAAGTTTATTTATTAGATATGACATCTGTTATAGCTGGTACTCAATTTAGAGGACAATTTGAAGCTCGTATGAAAGGTATTATTGATGAATGTAAAGAATTCAAGAATATTATTCTTGTAATAGATGAAATTCACAATATAATTGGAGCAGGAGATGGAGAACATTCTATGAATGCTGCTAATATTTTAAAACCATCACTTGCAAATGGAGAAATTCAATTAATAGGTACTACTACTTTAAGAGAATATAGAAAATATATAGAGAAAGATACAGCATTAGAAAGAAGATTCCAACAAGTTTTAGTTGAAGAACCTAATATCGATGATACAATTTCAATTTTAACAGGAATAAAGAAATATTATGAAGAATATCACAAAGTAAAAATTTCAAATGATGTTATAAAACAAGCAGTTATAATGTCTGAAAAATACATTCATGATAGATTTTTGCCAGATAAAGCAATTGATATTTTAGATGAGGCTTGTTCTAGAATTAATCTTGAAAATAAAGAATTGTTTAAACTTGAAATGTTAAAACAAGAACTTGCTGATGTTCAAGCACAAAAAGAAGATGCTGCACAAGCAGATTCAACAGAAGATTATCAAAAAGCAGCAGATTTAAAAACTAAAGAATGTAGATTAATTGAAGAAATTGACCATTTAAATAGTACAATAAAATTAAAATCTTTAACAGTTCAAGATATAGCACAAGTTATTGAAAATTGGACTAAAATTCCAGTTAAAAAAATTACAGAAGCAGAGACACAAAAACTATTAAATCTTGAAACAAATCTTCATAAAAGAGTTATTGGCCAAGATAAAGCAGTATCTGCAGTTTCTAGAGCAATAAGAAGAAATCGTGCTGGACTTCAAAGCACGAAACGTCCACCATCATTCATATTTGTTGGACCAACAGGTGTTGGAAAAACAGAACTTGCAAAAAGCTTAGCATATGAAATGTTTGGATCAGAAGACTCAATAATAAGAGTAGATATGTCTGAATATATGGAAAGCCACTCAACAGCAAAACTTATTGGTGCACCTCCAGGATATGTTGGATATGATGATGCAGGTCAACTTACTGAAAAAGTAAAAAGAAAACCATATTCTATTATATTATTTGATGAAATTGAAAAAGCACACCCTGATGTATTTAACATTTTATTACAAGTATTAGATGATGGAAAACTTACAGATTCACAAGGAAATGTTGTTAGTTTCCAAAATACAATTATAATTATGACATCAAATGCAGGTTCAAATGTTAATACAAATTCAATTGGTTTTGATAAAAAAACAGTTGATAATAATAAAATAGAAGAAAATCTAAAACAAGTTTTTAGACCTGAATTTTTAAATAGAATAGATGAAATTATAGTATTTGATTCATTAACAAAAACTGAATTATTACAAATTGTTGAATTAATGTTAAAAGATACAGTAAAAGCTTTAGCAGACAAAAATATTTCTTTAAATGTTTCAGAAAATGCAAAAGATTTTATATTAGAAAAAGGAACTAATTTGAAATATGGTGCAAGACCCTTAAGAAGAGCTATTCAAAGATATGTTGAAGATGAAATTTCTGAAATGATTTTAAAAGGTGATGTCCATGATGGGCAAACTATTAATGTTGACATAGAAAATAATGAATTAAAATTTAATATTGAATAATTAAAAGTTCTCTGCATTTTTGCAGAGACTTTTTAATGAAAAAAGGAAGGAAAATAAAATGGTAGATTATATAACAATAATAGGTGGAGGATTAGCTGGAAGTGAAGCTGCATATCAAATAGCAAAAAGAGGAATAAAGGTAAAATTGTATGAGATGAAGCCTGATAAATTTACAGAAGCACATAGTAATAAAAATTTGGCTGAGATAGTATGTAGTAACTCGTTCAAATCTAATTTACATACAAATGCATGTGGTTTGTTAAAAGAAGAATTAAGAAAACTAGACTCATTGCTAATAAGAATAGCAGATGAAACACAAATACCAGCAGGACAAGCATTAGCAGTAGATAGAGAATTGTTTTCACAAAAAGTAACAGAAGAATTAGAAAAAAATCCATTAATAGAAATAATTCATCAAGAAGTAACAGAAATAGAAAAAATTGCAGAAAAAGGAATTGTAATAATTGCAACAGGACCATTAACATCAGAAGGATTATCAAAAGAAATCTCTAAAATAACTGGAGAAGATAAATTACATTTTTATGATGCAGCTGCACCAATTGTTACAAAAGAAAGCATCGATTTTAATATTGCTTTTTTTGGTAATAGATATGAACAAGAAAAAGGAAAAGATGAAACAATAGATGATTGGAAAGAAAGATTACACAAACAAGAAGCAAGTTATATAAATTTACCAATGAATAAAGATGAATATGAAAAATTTGTAGAAGAATTAATAAATGCTGAAGTTATAACATTACATGAATTTGAAAAAAGAGAGATATTTGAAGGTTGTATGCCGGTAGAAGTAATGGCAAAAAGGGGAAAAGATACATTAAGATATGGACCATTAAAACCAGTTGGATTTGATGATCCAAGAACAGGAAAAAGACCATATGCAGTAATTCAATTAAGACAAGATAATGAATTAGGAACAATTTATAATATAGTTGGATTTCAAACAAATTTAAAATATGGAGAACAAAAAAGAATATTTGGAATGATTCCTGGACTACAAAATGCTGAATTTGTAAAATATGGAGTTATGCATAGAAACACATATATAAATTCAACGAAATTATTAGATAACACATATAACTTCAAAGATAATAAAAATATTTATTTTGCCGGACAAATTACAGGTGTTGAAGGTTATGTTGAATCAATTTCATCAGGAATGGTGTCAGCATTAAATGCTGTTTCACAAATAAAAAATGAAAGCAAAATTGAATTTTCAAATTTATCAATGATAGGAGCATTAGCAAAATATATTTCAACAGCAAATGACAAATTTCAACCAATGAATGCAAATTTTGGAATTGTTCCAGAACTTCCAAAGAGAATAAAAGACAAAAAAATAAAGTATGGAATGTTAGCAGATAGGGCTATTGAGAACTTAAAAATTGATTAACCAAAAAATGATAAAATATTAAAAAAATTGACAAAAAACTCTTGCAAGAAATAAAGTCATATGATAGAATAACAAATGAATAAAATTCGGAAATAACAAAAGAAAGGAATGTATTAAGAAGCAATCAACTTAATATAACAGGTTAAAAAAAGATGGAAGAATTAATTAATGAATTAGATATATTTGTTAATGAAAAAGCAGTTTTAAGTGCTCAGATAAGAGATATAGAAAGCAAAAGAAATGAATTAGCAAAAGAAAGAAATACAAAAAAAGCACAAAATAAAATAAATAATGATGAAGATGTTTGGTCAGAAGTAAATTGCTTAGGAAAACAAATATCAGATTTAGGAAACCAAAGCCAATGGTTTCAAAATCAAATAAATTCTAAACTTTTAAGAGTTAGAGAACAAGCATTTATAGAAATAGATAATTTGATTGCTGAAAGTGTAAGAAAAAGTAGAATTATTAGTGAACAAATAGAAGAAAATAGAGACAATCTTGATCCAGAAGAAATTTATGAATTAACAGATAACATAAATGAAATAGGACAAAGTATGGCTAGAATTATGTTTGCAAAAAGATTGATCAAACATAATCAAATTGTTGATGTAATTAATTTATTTTCAACTACAGAAATAGAAGAAAGCCAAGAACAATCTGAACAAATAAATGAAATAATAGAAAAACAAGAAATTGAAAATAAAGAAGAAAACGAACAAGTTCAATTAATAAATGAAGAGCTAAAACCTATTGAAGAAATTGCTATTGATCCAGTATTAACAGATTATTATAATAATATAAATGAAATAACTAAAAATTTAGAAAAAGAAATAATTACTTTAGAAGAAACTGAAGAAAATCAATTAGTTAATACAAATACAGAAGAACCAACAACGATAAAGAATATTGTTGTAAAAGTAGAAAATGGTGAATTAATATATAAAGCAGAATTAAGTAATGAAACAACAATAAAAATATATCCTATTAAAGAAAAAATATTAGAAAAAGAAAAATTTGAAAGAGAAACATGGAAAAGAGAGTTAATAGAATATTCAGCAAAGAACTATAGAAACTTAAGAAATATAGCAATAAAGAAAATGGATCCAATTGTTTGTGAAATTTTAGATAGATATGCAGTACAATATGATATGGATTCTCAAAATTTAGTATATAACTATGTAATGTCATTTTCATCAATAGATGATTACGATTCAGATATATTACCAGCTATAACATATAATTTATCATATATAAATGAAGCAAAAATAAGTAAAAAAGAAATAAAAAGTTTACAAAAAATAGTAAAAAATTCAACACAAAATGCATTAGTAGATATAATCGGAAATGTAACATTATCAGAAAAAATAAAATGTTTTATGAAGAAAATATTTAATATAAGTAGTGCAAATATATTACCAGAAGGAAATAAAGAATAATTAATAATTTTAATATAAAAACATTGACATAATAGGAAAAAAATGATAAAATATTAACCGCAATGCGAATTATTTTTAATAATTTGTTTGCGGTTAATTTAATTTTTAAAATTAAGTAAAATTAGGGAAAGAGGTGAAATTTAAGTGCCAACAATTAATCAATTAGTAAGAAAAGGAAGAAAATCAACAAAGGCAAAATCAACAGCTCCAGCTTTACAACATGGATGGAATTCAAAAAATAAAACATTAACAAACAACAAAGCACCACAAAAAAGAGGTGTATGTACAGTTGTAAAAACAGTAACACCAAAGAAACCAAACTCAGCTTTAAGAAAAGTTGCCAGAGTTAGACTTTCAAATGGTTATGAAGTAACATCATATATCCCAGGAATAGGACATAACTTACAAGAACATAGTGTTGTTCTAATCAGAGGTGGAAGAGTAAAAGACCTTCCAGGTGTTAGATACCATATTATCAGAGGAACATTAGATACAGCAGGTGTAAAAGACAGAATGCAAGGACGTTCAAAATATGGAGCAAAACGCCCAAAGAAATAAATCGATAAATGATTTATTTTATAGTGCATGCACATCTTACTAAATTAAAGTACTTAAATTTAGAATAGATAATGTAGCACTAAACGGAAAATCGATAGATTTTCAGAGTAACTTAGATATCTTATAGATATCATCAATAAGAGAGTAAATCTCAGAAAGAAAAGGAGTGAAGAATAGTGCCAAGAAGAGGATTTATAGCAAAAAGAGATGTATTACCAGATCCAATATACAATAGCAAAGTTGTTACAAAATTAATTAACAACATAATGTTAGATGGTAAAAAATCAGTTGCTCAAGGAATAGTTTATGATGCTTTTGATATAATAAAAGAAAAAGAAGGAAAAAATCCATTAGAAGTATTTGAAGCAGCATTAGAAAACATCATGCCAGTTCTTGAAGTAAAAGCAAGAAGAGTTGGTGGAGCAACATACCAAGTACCATTAGAAATTAGACCTGAAAGAAGACAAACATTAGGTTTAAGATGGTTAGTAACATATGCTAGAACAAGACATGAAAAAACAATGGCTGAGAAATTAGCTGGTGAAATCATGGACGCTGTTAACGGAAACGGTGGAGCATTTAAGAAGAAAGAAGATACACATAGAATGGCAGAAGCTAATAAAGCATTTGCACATTATAAATGGTAAAATTTAGATTGAGAAAAAAAGTGTAACAATTATTTCAATCATAAAATGAAAAAAAGGAGGGAATAATTACATGGCAGGAAGAGCATACCCACTAGAAAGAACTAGAAATATAGGAATAATGGCTCATATTGATGCTGGTAAAACAACAACAACAGAGAGAATATTATTCTATACAGGGAAAACACATAAAATAGGAGAAGTTCACGAGGGTGCTGCAACAATGGACTGGATGGAACAAGAACAAGAAAGAGGTATAACAATAACATCTGCTGCAACAACATGTTTCTGGAAAAATAACAGAATCAATATAATTGATACTCCAGGTCACGTTGACTTTACAGTAGAAGTACAAAGATCTCTAAGAGTACTTGATGGTGCAGTTACAGTATTAGCAGCAAAAGGTGGAGTTCAACCACAAACAGAAACAGTTTGGAGACAAGCTGATAAATACCAAGTTCCAAGAATGGTATATGTAAATAAAATGGACATCGTTGGAGCAAACTTTATGCTTTGCGTTGACCAATTAAAAAATAGATTACATGCAAATCCAGTACCAGTTCAATTACCAATCGGAGCAGAAGATCACTTTAGAGGAATTGTTGATTTAATTAAAATGAGAGCATTCATCCATAAAGATGATTTAGGAAAAGAAATTGAAGAAACAGATATTCCAGAAGATATGTTAGAAGAAGCTAAAAAATGGAGAACTACAATGATTGAAGCTGCATGTGAACAAGATGAAGAATTAATGATGAATTATTTAGATGGAAAAGAACCATCTGAAGAAGAAATCAAAAAAGCATTAAGAAAAGGAACAATAGCAAATCAAATCGTTCCAGTAACATGTGGTTCTTCATATAAAAATAAAGGTGTACAAGAATTATTAAATGCAATAGTTGACTATATGCCATCACCATTAGATATACCTCATATCAAAGGAACAACATTAGATGGTGTTGAAACAGAAGCTAAAACATCTGATTCAGAACCATTTGCTGCATTAGCATTTAAAATTGCAACAGATCCATTTGTAGGAAAATTATGTTTCTTTAGAGTATATTCAGGAACATTAGAAACAGGATCTACAGTTTTAAATTCAAGTAAAGATAAAAAAGAAAGAATTGGAAGAATTCTACAAATGCATTCAAATCACAGAGAAGATATTGAAAAAGTATATGCTGGTGATATTGCTGCTGCAGTTGGATTAAAAGATGTTACAACAGGAAATACATTATGTGATCCTGAACATCCAATAATTCTAGAATCAATGGAATTCCCAGAACCAGTTATTGATATAGCTATTGAGCCAAAAGATAAAGCAGCTCAAGAAAAAATGGGAATAGCTTTAGCAAAATTAGCTGAAGAAGACCCAACATTCAAAGCTTATACAAATCAAGAAACAGGTCAAACAATCATCGCTGGTATGGGTGAATTACACCTAGATATCATTGTTGATAGATTAAAGAGAGAATTCAAAGTAGAATGTAATGTAGGTAAACCACAAGTTGCTTACAAAGAAACAATAAGAAATAAAGTTAAAGTTCAAGGTAAATTTATCCGTCAATCTGGTGGTAAAGGACAATACGGAGACGTATGGTTTGAAATGGAACCATTAGAGCCAGGTAAAGGTGTTGAATTCGAAAGTAAAATTGTTGGTGGAGCAGTTCCAAAAGAATATATTAAACCAATTGAACAAGGTTTAAGAGAAGCTGCTGAAACAGGAATTTTAGCTGGATATCCAGTAATCGATTTCAAAGCATCATTAGTAGATGGATCATACCATGAAGTTGACTCTTCAGAAATGGCATTCAAAATAGCTGCATCAATGGCATTCAAAGAAGGATGTAAACAAGCTAAGTCAGTTCTATTAGAGCCAATAATGAAAGTAGAAATAACAGTTCCAGAAGAATACATGGGAGATGTTATTGGAGATGTAAACTCAAGACGTGGTAGAATGGAAGGAATGGAAGCAAATGATGGAATGCAAGAAATAAAAGCATTCATACCATTATCAGAAATGTTTGGTTATGCTACAGACTTACGTTCAAAAACACAAGGTAGAGGAACATACTCTATGGAACCATCTCATTATGAAGAAGTTCCAAAATCAGTATTAGAAGCAATCGTAGCTTCAAGAGCTAAGAAAGAAAACTAATACACTAAAATAAAGAAATATGTGAATTTTGTAAAAACGCTTGCATTTTAGGCTGAAATGTTATAAAATGCAAGTGCAAAATAAAATACGTTATTAAATTTAAAATATAGAGAGAAATCTCAAAAAAATAAGGAGGAATAAAAAATGGCAAAAGCAAAATTTGAAAGAACAAAGCCACACGTTAACATCGGTACTATCGGACACGTAGACCATGGAAAAACAACAACAACAGCTGCTATTACAAAATATTTATCATTAAAAGGTCAAGCTAAATTCGAAGCTTATGATCAAATCGATGGAGCACCAGAAGAAAAAGCAAGAGGAATCACAATTAATACAGCTCACGTTGAATATGAAACAGATACAAGACACTATGCTCACGTTGACTGCCCAGGACATGCTGACTATGTAAAAAACATGATCACAGGTGCTGCACAAATGGATGGTGCAATATTAGTTGTTTCTGCAGCTGATGGACCAATGCCACAAACAAGAGAACACATCTTATTAGCTAGACAAGTAGGTGTAAAATACATCGTTGTTTACTTAAATAAATGTGATATGGTTGACGATCCAGAATTATTAGAATTAGTTGAAATGGAAGTTAGAGACCTATTAACAGAATATGGTTTCCCAGGAGACGAAATTCCAGTTGTAAAAGGATCATCATTAAAAGTATTAGAGAGCACATCAACAGATCCTAACGATCCAGTTTATGCTCCAATGAAAGAATTAATGGATGCAGTTGATAGCTATATCCCAACACCACAAAGACCAATTGACCAACCATTCTTAATGCCAGTTGAAGACGTATTCACAATCACAGGACGTGGTACAGTTGCTACAGGTAGAGTAGAAAGAGGAGAAGTTAAAGTTTCTGATGAAGTTGAAATCATAGGATTATCACAAGAAAGAAAGAAAACAGTTGTAACAGGTGTTGAAATGTTCAGAAAATTATTAGACCAAGCTGAAGCTGGAGATAACATCGGAACATTATTAAGAGGTATTGATAGAAAAGACATCGAAAGAGGTCAAGTACTATGTAAACCAGGAACAATACATCCACATACAAAATTCACATCAGAAGTATACGTTCTAACAAAAGAAGAAGGTGGACGTCATACACCATTCTTCAACGGATATAGACCACAATTCTATTTCAGAACAACAGACGTAACAGGTGTTATTGAATTACCTGCTGGAACAGAAATGGTTATGCCAGGTGATAACGTATCAATGACAATTGAATTAATTACACCTATCGCTATCGAAAAGGGATTAAGATTCGCTATTCGTGAAGGTGGTAGAACAGTTGGTTCAGGTGTTGTTGCTGATATAATTGAATAATATTTGAATAAATACAAAAAGAACTATGAATTTTTCATAGTTCTTTTTGTATTCGGAAACAAGTACCTAATATAGACAAAATTGTCATATATCAAAAAAGCATGAAAATTGTAATAAAATTGTAATGAAAATTTAATGATATTGAAATATACTTTTTTTATTGTATAAGTTATAATTATGGTAGTTTAGATGATACTAGTTTAATTTACATAAAGTTGACAATTATGCTAAATTGTGCTAAAATAAAACTAGTTGCTGTAATTTTATGTAAAGAAAGGATGATTTTATATGACAATATCAGAAATGTATGAAAATAATAAAAACGTAAAAGATTTAGAAGAGGAAATTGCAAATCATAATGCTGTAATTGCTTCAGGAAAAAAAGTAGGAGAGATGTATTTTGAACAATTGAAATCTATGAAAGAGAAATATTCTAGTATGTCTGTTATAAGTGAAAAACAGATAGATGATAAAGTAAATGAATACGAGAAAAAACTAGATGAATATGAAAAAAATAATAATAGAATAAATGAATTGTCAGAATTAATTGAATCACATAATGCAATGGTTATATCTGGAAGACAAGTATCAGAGGGATATTTCAAACAAATAGAAGAATATAAAAAAGAATTAGCTAGTATGAGGGAAATTCCTCATAATAAAATTATGGCTTATAAGAGAGAATTGGCAATAGCATATAAAGAGAAAATAAAATCTGCACCAGAGATAAATAAAAGATATGATGAAACTAAGGAAATGGTTGAAAATCATAGAGCAATGTTTGCTTCTGGAAGAATTGTTGGTGAAAAGTATGGAGAACAATTAGTTAATAATGAAAATAAAATTTCTGAATTAAAAAGAGTTTCTAAAACTGATATAGATAAATGGGAAAAAGTAATAGAAGATGTTGAAAAAGATGATAAAGAAATAGGTAAGTTAAAGGAACTTATCGAAACACAGCAATCTTTGATGGTATCAGGAATAATTGGTGGGAAAGATGCAGTAAAAAAGCAAGATGAATTAAAAAGACAATTAAAAGAAAGAATGATATCTGTTAAAGAAATTGAAGAAAATGATAAAACTGTAAAAGACCAGGGAAATAATTTACCAGCAATAATAAAAAAAGAAAATATTGTTACAAAAATAAAAAATTCTAAATTAGCAGAAGTATTTAAAAATTTAGGAAGTAAAATTTCTAATATTTTTTCTAAAAATAAAAAAGATGAAAAAGTAGAAGAAAATTCAGAAGTTATTGATAAATCAAAGGAATATAGAGAAAAAGTAAAGAGAGAGTGTCAAGAAGATAATGAACAAGCAAAAGAAGGGGAACAACATCAACAAGAACAGCTAATACAGGATAAGGAACAAGAAGACTTTGAATTAACTTTTAAAACGGATGAAGAACAAGACGAAGAAAGATAAAACAAAAAACCATAGAAATATAAATTTCTATGGTTTTTTATTGATTACTATTGCAATTTTAATAAAACAATAATAAAATAGAAACATCATGAATAAGAATAATAGCAAAATATAACAAACATAATAAGAAAGGAAATGAAACAATGAATATATTACTAGACGCAATGGGAGGAGACAATGCACCAGATGCCAATATAAAAGGAGCATTAAAAGCAGTTAATCAAATAAAAGCAACAATAACATTAGTAGGAAAAGAAGAAGTAATAAGAAACAAAGTAAAAGAATTTACAGGAAAAGAAATTGAAGAAGTATCAGATAGACTAAAAATAAAAAATGCAACAGAAACAATTGAAATGGAAGATGGACCAACAGATGCAATCAGACACAAAAAAGATTCATCAATGGTAGTTGGATTTAAAATGCTAAAAGAAAACGAAGGTGATGTATTCATATCTGCTGGAAATTCAGGAGCATTGCTTGCAGGAGCAACATTAATTGTTGGAAGAATAAAAGGAATAGATAGACCAGCATTAGCAGGAATATTACCAGCATATAAAAGCCAATTATTATTAATAGACTCAGGATCAAATACAAATTGTAAACCAATTAACTTATTACAATTTGCTCAAATGTCAACAATATATTTAAGAAACACATTTGGAATTGAAAAACCAGCAGTAGGTTTATTAAATATAGGAACAGAAGAAACAAAAGGAAATGAGTTAGTAAAAGAAAGTTATCAGTTATTAAAAGAAAAATCAAAGGAATTAGGAATAAACTTTATAGGAAATGTTGAAGGAAGAGATGCATTTTCAGGAAAAGTTGATGCAATAGTAACAGATGGATTTACAGGAAATGTATTTTTGAAAACAACAGAAGGACTTGGAAAATTTGTAAAAAGAACTTTATCAGAAAGTCTAACACAAAATATATTTGCTAAAATTGGAACAATACCATGTTTGCCAGCAATTAATAGATTTAAAAAGACAATGGATTATAAATCATATGGAGGAGCATTATTCTTAGGAGTAAAAAAGCCAGTTGTAAAAGCACATGGAAGTAGTGATGAAAAACTATTTGAATTTACAATAAAACAAGCTGAAAAATTTGTTGAAAATAAAGCTGTAGATAAGATGATAGAGCACTTTGAACAAATTAATAAAGCTTAAATATTGAATGGTTAGTATAAAAAATAAAAAAAATCCAAATATGCTTGACAAAATAATAAACATATAATATAAATGTTAAAGAAACATTTGAAAATTAAATGAAATATATCATTTAAAATTGAGAGGGGGTGAACTTGTAGTGAGTTCAGAAGAAGTATTTGAAAAAGTAAAAGGAATAATTGTTGAACAATTAGGTGTAGCTGATACAGCAGTTACATTAGAAGCATCTTTCATTGATGACTTAGGTGCTGATTCTTTAGATATAGTAGAATTAGTTATGGCATTAGAAGAAGAATTTGATATAGAAATTCCAGACGCTGATGCAGAAAAAGTTGTTACAGTTGGAGATGTAGTAGATTACATAAAAGAAAATGTATAATAAAAACAAAAGATAGGCATGTTAAAAAACATGTCCTTTTTATTGCATTTTTTTATTTGATATAGTAAAATAGAAACATATAATAATGGAAAAAAGAGGTAAGTTAAATAAATCATGAAGAGTTTAGAAGAAAATATAGGATATACATTTAAAAATAAAGAATTACTAAAAAGAGCATTAACACATACATCATATGCTTATGAAAAAGGAGTTCAAAGTAATGAAAAACTAGAATTTTTAGGTGATAGCATATTAGAATTCATATCAAGTATATATATATATCAAAATTATCCAACATTAAAAGAAGGGGAGATGACAAAAGTAAGAGCAACAGTAGTATGTGAAGATAGTTTGTATAAAATAGCAACAAGACTAAAATTTAATGAATTTTTATATTTAGGAAATTCAGAAATAAAAGGAAAAGAGCAAATTAGAAAGGCCATTTTAGCAGACAGTGTTGAAGCAGTAATTGCAGCAATGTACTTAGATAGTAATTTAGAAGAAGCTCAAAGATTTATTATAGATAATTTAAAAAACGAAATTGAAGTTGCAACAAAACATGTTGGACAAAAAGATTATAAAACAGTACTTCAAGAAAAACTACAAGCACATGGAACAACAAGCATAAAATATGAAATAATAGATGAAAAAGGACCAGACCATGCAAAAATATTTGTATCACAAGTAGAATGGAATGGAAAAAAACTTGCAATAGGTGAAGGAAAATCTAAAAAAATTGCAGAAATGGAAGCTGCAAGAAAAGCTCTTGAAATCTTAAAATAGAATAAATATATAATGTAAGAAAGGAATTAAAAATATGAAAAAACGTTATATAATTCCAATATTTGTACCACATTTAGGATGTCCAAATGATTGTGTATTTTGTAATCAGAAATCAATAAGTGGTCAACAAAAAATGATAACAAAAGAAGATATAATAAAAACAATTAATTTTTATTTAGAGAACATAAAAGATAAAGAAGCAAAAAAAGAAGTTGCATTTTTTGGTGGAAGTTTTACTGGAATTGATGTAGACAAACAAGAAGAATTTCTACAAACAGCATATAAATTTATAAAAGATGGAAAAATAGATAGTATAAGAGTTTCAACAAGACCTGATTATATAAATAAAGATATATTAAAAAGATTGAAGAAATATAAAGTAAGAACAATAGAATTAGGAGTTCAATCTGCAAATGATTATATATTAAAACAAAGTCACAGAGGACATACATTTGAAGAGGTAAAAAAAGCATCAAAATTAATCAGATGGTACGGATTTAATCTAGGACATCAAATGATGGTAGGGTTGCCAGAAAGTACTAGATTAGATGAAATAAATACAGCAAAAGAATTAATTAAATTAAAACCCAAAATGGTAAGAATTTATCCTGTATTAGTAATACATAATACAAAACTTGAAAAAGATTATTTAGAAGGAAAATATAAGCCATTAACAGTTGTACAAGCTGTAGAGACATGTAAAGAGATTGTACCAATATTTAGAGCAAAAGGAATAGATATAATTAGAATAGGACTTCAAAATACAGATGAAATAACAGATCCATCTGTAAAAGGAAGTGAAGTAGTTGCAGGACCATATCATCCAGCATTTAGGCAATTAGTAGAAGCAAATTTATGGTATGATGATATATTAAAAAGAATAAAAGAAATGAACACAAAAGTAAAAAGGGTAAAGATTATAATTAATCCTAAAGATGTAAATAATGTTGTTGGGCATAAAAGGGAAAATATTCAAAAATTAAAAGATGTATATGAATTAGATTTAATAATTGAACAAGATGAAAAAATGAAAGAAGGAAAATTCAAACTAGAAATATTAGAAAAATATCCAGAATTTTTAGATGAAAAGGAATAAAAGAAACTATGGAAAAAGAAAATAAAACGATAAATATATTATTGATTGTTATAATGATATTAGTTGTTGTGGGATGTATTGTTGCATATTTATATTTTACACATGCATGGGAAAAGAAAGATAAAAATCAAGATCCAATTTTTACAATGGAAAATTATCCTAAAATAGATGGTTCAACAGCTACATTACCTTTAGCACAAGCATATAAATCAGCATTTACAGGAACAGATATTGAAAATGTTGATGTTACACATTCTAAAACACATAATGCATATGTTAATTTAATAAATAAAAAATCAGATTTAATATTAGTAACATATCCATCTGAAGAAGAACAACAACTTGCAAAAGATGCAGGGGTAGAATTAGAAATTGTACCAGTTGTAAAAGAAGCATTTGTATTTTTTGTTAATAAGGAAAATTCAATAGATAATTTAACATTAAATCAAATTCAAGATATATATTCAGGAAAAGTAACTAATTGGAAAGAAGTTGGAGGAACAGATGCTCAAATATTAGCATATCAAAGACCACAAAATTCTGGAAGTCAGTCTGGAATGTTATCACTTGTAATGCAAGGAATAAAAATGAAAGAACCTGAAAAAGAAACAGTTGCACAATCTATGGTAGATATAGTTGATGTAGTTTCAGATTATCAAAATAAAGAGAATGCTATAGGATATTCATATTATTATTATATTACAACAATGTATTCAAAAGACAAAATAAAACTTTTATCTGTAAATGGAATAGAACCAACTTATGATAATATAAAAACAGGTTTATATAATATTCAAACAGCATATTATGCTGTAATAAGAAAAGATGAGCCAGAAAATAGTAATGCTAGAAAATTATTAAATGCAATGATATCAACATATGGTCAAAAAGTTGCTAAGGAGGCAGGATATGTTCAAAACTATTAAAGGAAAATTGATCTTTGTTGTTATATTTTCTGTTATTTGTATAATAATAACATCAATGTTAGTTATGTATAAAAGAATTGATATAAAATATGATAATTCAGAAGAAACATCCAAAACAGAAGAAACAAAAGCCAATGAGTCAACAAATGAAAAAGGAATTGATTTAAAAGGAAAATATAATCAAAATGATTTAAAAATTGTAGAAAAAAGAGTAACAAAAGAAAGAGTTGAAATAACATACTTTCAGATAGATGGTTTAAAAGATCAAAAAATTCAAGATAAGATAAATAAAGAAATTGAAATTGAAGCTCTAAATGGATATAAAGAAAACATTGATTTAGATAAAGTTGTAAATGCTTCAATAAGTTTATATGAGACAGCTAATTTTAGTAACATACTTTCTTTTTCTTCATTTTCTTGGGGAAAAATAAATGATGATAGTGATGATTTGATAAATGTTCAAAAAGGATTTACATATGACCTAAATACAGGAAATTTAATAAAGTTAGAAGATTTATTTACAACGAATGCTCCAATAACTGAAATATTAAGAAAATCAGCATATTATGGATTTGTGTCAAATAGAGCTGAGATGAATTTAAGTGGAGATTTACAAGTTAATAATTATGGAAATATAGAAGAAGATGTTGCAGATTTTATAGAACAATATAAAAATGGAAAAATAACAGACTTTTATTGTACGCCATCAGCAATTATGATAGTATATGATGAAATATATATACCAGTTTCATTTGAAGAATGGGCTGACTACATAAATATTTATAATAAGTATTTATCAAGTGAATCATTATATAAATCAAATAACATAGGATATAAAAATTTATATACATTAACAGATAGGACATTAAACGATTTTTATTATTATACAAATTATCAAAATGAGAAAAATTATTTTATAGAGATTTCAGTTTTATGGGATGAGGATAATAGTAGTGATTTCGAAAAACAATTAGTATCAAAAAAAATAAAAGATATAGAAAGAGAAGTTTCAGATTTAAAAGTAAAAGCAAATCAAGATACAAATAATTTTTATATTTTAAATTATTATATTGAAATAAATGGATTTTTTGAGCAATCACTGGATGAAAATTTAGTATCTGTAACAGAGTGGGGAAATTATTATGATATGACAATACATGATTTTGAGACAACAATTGAACCTATAATAATAAAATATGATAGAAGTGCAAATGAAGGTGGCGGAATTCCAGAATATGTATATAACTTTACAGATGTCTTAAAAATTGAACCACAAAGATTAACAGAATATTATAATATTGAAACAGGTGAAAAAGTGGTTGTCTAATATAATATGTATAAAAAACTATATATTACAAATAATTGTAATATATAGTTTTTTTGTAAAGGAGATGTTTGTGAAAAGTGTAGTAAAACAAGCTATTTTAGATGGAAGTGGAACAGTAATAGGTGCAATGATAATGGCATTTGGAACATCATTATTTTTATTACCAAATCAATTATCAACAGGAGGATTTTCTGGAATAGCAACAATAACATATTATTTATTTAATATTCCTATGGGATTAATGAATTTAATATTAAATATTCCAATGTTTATTTTTTCAAATTATAGAATAGGAAAAAAGTTTTTAATAAAATCTATAGTAGGAACGGCAAGTTTGTCAGTTTTTATAGATATATTTGATAAAATTGAACCAATAACAACAGATAGATTTTTAGCATCAGTATATGGAGGAGCAATAATAGGAATTGGAACAGCAATAATTTTAAAAGTAGGGGCATCTACTGGTGGAACAGAATTAATTGCAAATTTAATAAAATCATATAAACCTAATATTACTATAAGTAGATATTTAACAATAATAGATATTATAATTGTCATTGCAAATGTATTTGTATTTAAACATATTGAAATAGGATTATATTCTGCAATTGCAATATATTTATATGGAAAATTAATTGACACTATATTTGAAGGAGTTTATTATACTAAGATAATGTTTATAATTTCAGATAAAAGTGAGAAAATTTCAAAACAGATAGAAGAAAATGTAAAAAGAGGAGTAACAGGACTTTATGGAAAAGGAATGTATAGTGGAAATGACAAATTAGTATTAATATGTGCAGCAAATATAGGAGATATACCAAGAATAAAAAGTATTGCTCAAAATATTGATGAAAAATGTTTTATTGTAGTTGCAAATGCAAGAGAAGTATTAGGAAAAGGATTTAAAGAATCAAATTAAAAGTGCAAATGTTAAAATACATTTGCACTTATGTTTTGGTTATAAGTAATGAAGAAATGATGTTCACATGTGTATTACAATTAAAGTTGGCATTTTTTAATTTTTCTTTATAATTAAAATTATCAAAGTTTTTTTGATAAGGAAAATATTTTAGAATACTTAAATAATATTTATCAATATCAACATTATACTTTCTTGCTGTTTTATCAAAATATTTATTTAATTCGTCATTTAAACGATTTTGAGTAGCTGTGGATATCTTATTTATAGTATCTGTATCTTCATAGTTTATATTTGAATTTAATGAAATTATATTAGCAATTAAATTTAGTTCAATATTTATATTTATAGCTCCATTTTCGATATTAGATGTTATTTTTGATTTTTTATTAGGAGAAAGTTGAATTTCTAATTGTTTATTTTCAACTAAAGGATCTTCAACAGATATTATACAGGTATCAATAGAATTTGTGATAAGAGAATGACAAATTGATTCCCAAACAGTTAATTCTCCAATATATTTATCACCAGAAAAAATAGCAAGACCAAGGTTTTCTGTACCTCTTCCACCAACAATTGAACTTTTTCCAGCAACTAAATTATTTTGAGTAGTTTCAATTTCTTGTTTCTCTTGATCTTCAATATCTTGTGATGATGAATTAGAATTTGAGGTTTCACCATTTATATTGTCTGAATTGCCACTATTTGAAGATGAAGAACTTTCTTCAGAAGAATTTGAAGATGAAGAACTTTCTTCAGAAGAATTTGAAGATGATTTATCTTCTTCAGAACGTGCTGTTGAATTTAATCCGCCTAAAACTGCTATTGGGTCTGAATTGCTTTCAGATAGATTATTAAAAAAATCACCAAGTGTTATATTTGAAAAATATCCAGTTAGTTTACTTGTAATATCAAATGTATCGAAATATTTACTTGTTAGATTTTCTAAATTAGGTTTACTATTATTAATATAATCATATGCTTTACAATTTGCAACAACAATATTAGCAGAAGAACGAATTTCTTCATTATTTATTAAACTATATATCTCTGATGAAATTCCTTCTTTGGCAATTTCTTCTGAAAAAACGACAACACTACAATGTGCAAGATTAATTTCTTTACCTATATAACTATTTAAAAGGTTTAATCCACTAAACATAGAATTAGCTTCGCAAGATGTTAATACAATTTGCGAAGAATCAGAAGATGCACCACTTGATGAAGAAGAAACATTTATAAATTGAATAGAAATTTTTAATCTTGCTTTTTCACCTTTATCAATTCCAAGCACAAGAACATATGCAAGATGTTCTATACGACGAGAGATGTATGAATTGGAAAATCCTGCAATAAATGTAATAAAGACAACAAATAATATTAAAATAATTATAAATTTTTTCTTCATTTTGACCACCTTTTAATTTTCTTTTTTATAAATGCTAATAGTAAAACTAAAATAGCAATTACGAATACTAATATAAAAAAGAAATAACTTAAAAAATTTTCAGTAAACATCAAAGATGTATTATAATTTTTCTGCCATCCAGATGTTATAAATAATAGAAATGCAGAAATAAATATAAAGAAAAAGTTGGATTTTGAATATGTTAATTTTTTTAAAATATTTGCTGAAAATTTTAGTGTTAAACTTAAGTAACTTACAAAACTAATAATCCAAATTAGAAAAAATATAGAATCCATTTTTCTAAAAAATTCACCATATTCTATATGCTTTACTGCTGAATATAAAGGTAGTAATTCATCTATTTCTGTAAAACCATCAAATGTAAAAAGAACTGTTGCAACACATAATAAGTTTAAAATACAAGATATTACAATAGATGTTATTGCAATTTTTTTTATGTTTTGAGTATTTTTTAATAATGGTGGCAAGAAAAAAATATATGCTAAACTTTGAAATACAATCATATTATTTAATCCAACAATAAAAGTGTAAAAGAGACTATCTCCAAATATAGGGTATACATTTTCAATGTTAAAATATTTCATATCAGAGAAAAACATAAAAATAGTAGTAATTATAATTAAAGGAAAAACAATAAAATTGCTTCTATATAACGCATTATTTTTGAATAAGCAAGTAATAGTAGCACCTATTATTAAAAATGATCTTATAAAAATCAGTAGAGTTAAAGGAAAATATATTATTTCTAAACATGAAGAAAACAGATGAAGTGAATTCCCTGCAAAAATAATAAAATATATAAAAAATAAAATTCCAACAATCCATTTTAATATTTTTCCACCAAGATAATCAGATATATCAAGTAAATCAAATGATGGAAATTTATTTAATAAATAACATATTAAAATTGTGAAAATTAATATAATAATACTTAAATATAGTAGATTAAGTAAAGAAGCAGATGAAGTATTGTTTATTATAGATTTTACTCCAAATATAATTATTTGATTAAATGAGATTGTTGTTAAAAGGGCAATTGCTTCTTTATTTCCAATTTTAGTATTTTCCATAATGATCCTTTCTTGTAAAAAATATTATAATGCTATTATTTACAAGAAAATGGAATTTATACAATTGACAATTATATAAAAATATGCTAAAATATCAAATGTGTTGTCAAGAGATTGATTTGATTTTATCGTATGAAATGATAAAAGTAGTAAATAATTATGAGAGATAATTAAATAAAAAATATTCAAGAACAAATCAAAGAAAAATTTTAAATTTTTCTTATTTGTTCTATTTGATACAGATAAAATTAAAAGAGAAAGGAGAATAGATAAATAAATGTCAGAAGAAAAAAATATATTGGAAGAAACAGCAAGTACTGTTGCAGAAAAAGTAAGAAAGACAAGAAGAAATTATCATAAAAAAGAAAATTATAAACAAGAAGAAGGAACAAAAACAAAGAGAAATTATAAAACAAGAACACCAAAAATAATGCAAGAAGTAAAAGATGGAGAAGTAGTAGAGACAAGCATTGCAAAAGAGGTATTCAAAAAATCAAGTTTAAAAATAATCCCATTAGGAGGATTACATGAAATCGGAAAAAATATTACAGTATTTGAATATGAAGATGAAATGATTGTTGTAGATTGTGGTTTATCATTTCCAGAAGATGATATGTTAGGAGTAGACTTAGTAATTCCAGATATAACATATTTAGTAAAAAATCAAGAAAAATTAAAAGGAATGGTTATAACACATGGTCATGAAGATCATATAGGAGGAATACCATATTTCTTAAAACAAATAAATACACCAATATATGCAACAAGATTAGCAGCAGGACTAATAAGCAATAAATTAGAAGAACATAAATTATTAAGAAGTACAGAAATGCATATAGTAACACAAGGTGAAACAATTCAATTAGGAAAGAACTTTAAAGTAGAATTTATAAGAAGTTCACACAGTATACCAGATTCTGTAATGTTAGCAATCACAACACCAGCAGGAACAATATTACATACAGGAGATTTTAAAGTAGATTACACACCAATAGATGGACAACTTATGGATTTTGGAAGAATTGCAGAATTAGGAAATAAAGGAATATTAGCATTAATGTCAGATAGTACAAATGCAGAAAGAAAAGGCTTTACAATGTCAGAAAGTTCTGTAGGAGAATTATTTGATACAGTATTCCAAAATTGTTCAAAAAGAATAGTTGTAGCAACATTTGCATCAAATGTACACAGAATACAACAAATAGTAAATTCAGCTATTAAATATAACAGAAAAATAGCTGTATGTGGAAGAAGTATGATAAATATTATAAATACATCAATAGAATTAGGATATATCAAATGTCCAGACAACATATTTATTGATATTGATATGATAGGAACATATACAGATGAACAATTAGTTATTATAACAACAGGAAGTCAAGGAGAACCAATGTCAGCATTAACAAGAATGGCAGCAGGTGATCATAGAAAAATAACAATAACACCAAATGATTTAATAATAATATCAGCAACACCAATTCCAGGAAATGAAAAATATGTATCAAAAGTAATAGATGATTTAATGCAATTAGGTGCAGAAGTTGTATATAGTGCATTAGCAAATGTACATGTTTCAGGACATGCATGCCAAGAAGAACAAAAATTAATAATGGCATTAGCAAAACCAAAATATTTTATACCAGTACATGGTGAATATAGACAATTAAGAGCACATGCAGATACAGCGAAATTAATGGGAATAAGTGAATCAAACATTTTTATGCTTACAAATGGTAGAGTATTAGAAATGAATGAAGATGAATGCAAATTTAATGGAAGTGTACCAAGTGGAAGAGTATTGGTTGACGGATTAGGTGTTGGAGATGTTGGAAATATTGTATTAAGAGATAGACAACATTTAGCACAAGATGGACTAATAGTAATAGTATTAACAATGGATTCACAAACAGGGGAAGTTGTAGCTGGTCCAGATGTAATTTCAAGAGGATTTGTATATGTAAGAGAATCAGAAAATTTAATGGATGATGTAAAAAGTGTTGTAAGACATGAAGTGGCAAAATGCGAAGAAAGAGGAATACGTGATTGGACAACAATAAAATCAACAATTAAAGAAAACCTAAGAGATTACTTATTTATAAAAACAAAAAGAAATCCAATGATTATACCAATAATCATGGAAGTATAATAAAATAGAGGGGCTTATTAAAGATAAGCTCTTTTTATTGTTTTATGAAGGAGAGATGAAATAAAGATATAATCAATAATAAAAAAATTCAAAAAATACTAGACATTTTTTATCCGCAAATGTGTGGAATATGTAAAAATGAAAGTAGAAATTCACTTTGCTATAAATGTAAGAAAAAAATACAAAAAGAATTCAAATTTACAAAAATTCATACTAAAGACAAAAATTTTTTAGAACAATATTATTTATTTCAATACAAAGATTTAATAAGAAATATGATTTTGGAAATGAAATTTCAAAAAAAACCATATATCTACAAAACAATTGAATATTTTTTACAAAATAATAAAAAATATTTGGAAAAATTAAAAAAATATGATATAATTATTGTGGTACCATTAAGTTGGAAAAGAAGGCTACAAAGAGGCTATAACCAAAGTCAATTAATAGCAGAAATAATTTCAAGTATTTTACAAATAAAAATAGAAAGTAGAATATTATATAAAACTAAAAATATTGTACCGCAAAGTACACTAAATAAAAAAGAAAGAAAAGAAAATATAAAAGGAGCATTTAAGATAAAAAATATAGAAAAAATAATGAACAATAAAATTCTTATAATAGATGACATTTATACAACTGGAAGTACATTAAATGAATGTTCAAATCTCTTAAGAAAAAATGGAATAAAAAAAGAAAACATAGGTGTACTAACTCTTGCAAAAGATTAAATAGAAAGGAGAAAATGCGAATAAAAGCATTTGCTATAGATTTATGGAAGACTTAGTTGAAAGCATATTAGATTATGTAAGAGCAGATTATACAGATTATGCAATAATGATTAATGGAGAATGGGGCTCAGGAAAAACACATTTTTGGAATAACAAAATTAGAAAGAAAATAGATTCCATGAAATTTAATGGAAAACAATATAAAACAATATATATGTCATTATATGGAATTTCTAATCTTGAAGATATAAGTAAAAAGATTTTTATAGAAACAACACAACTTATGGACAAAAACTTAAAAAAATATATGAATCAACATGAAGAAATGACAATACCAGAATATGCTAAAACAGGGTTAGATATGGCAAATCTATTTGGAGTATCAGCAAATGAAGGAAAAATAGATTATGAAGAATTTTTCTCTACAGATGATAAAGTATTATGTTTCGATGACCTAGAAAGAGCAAATGTAGATGTTATAGACATTTTAGGATATATAAATAATTTTGTTGAGCATGATCATATAAAAACAATAATAATATGTAATGAAAAAGAATTATCAACAAAAATAAAAAGTAGCAATTTGGAAATGAAAACATTTATAGCTACATATATACTTGATAAAGAAGGTGAGTTACAAGATAATAATAAGCCTATGGTCGAAAAAATAAAAGACCAAATAGAAAATGTATTTGATAAAGCAAATGATTATGAAAGAATAAAAGAAAAACTTATAGGCGAAACATTTGAATATGCTCCAAAATTTGATTATATAATAAATGGAATATTAATTAGATATGAAGATGATCCTGATTTAGAAAGATTTTATAGAACAAATATAAACCTTATAATTTCAACATTTAAAAAAAGTGGAACTAGAAACTTAAGAATTTTAAAACATGCATTAAAAGATTTTCAAAAAATATATCAAGTTGTAACACAAAAATATCCTGATATTAGTAATAGAGTAATTCAAACAATGCTAATATTTACTATAGCAATATCCTTTGAGATAAAAGCAGGAAAAGTAACTAAAGATAAATTTATAGATATAAAAAATAATGAAGAATATAAAGCAATATTAGTATCATCAAGAGTATTAATGGATAATAGACAATTTTATATTAAAGAATTTGATAATAATTATTATTATAATTTTAAAGCAGAATATAGATTTTTTAAATTTATTGAATATTATGTGAGAACAAGAATCTTTGATATGAAAATATTAAAAAATGACATGGCAGAAATACAAAATACAGGAGAAAATAGAAATGTTCCTGCATATAAAAGATTATTAACAGAGGAATATTGGAAAATACCTGATGAGGAATTTTTGAAAGTAATAAATGATATAATAAAAGAAATAAAATCTGGAAAAGTAGAATTAATTGAATTAGTAAAACTATATTCATATTTTAGTTATTTTTCAAGTAAAAAATTAATCCCATATGAATCTGAAACAATAAAAAAGATATTTGAAGATAGTATGGATTTAGTTGCTCAAAAATCAGAATACTATGAAATAAAAAAAGATGAATTTACTGAATTTGCATTAGTTCAAAATCAAAAAGATATGCAAAAAATACTAAATAAATTTTATGAAATAAATGAAAGTTTAAAAGAAAAAGCCTTTGGAAAAAAGGCAGAAGAAATATTCAAATGTATTCCTATGAAAATGGAACAATTCTATGATAGATTTGATAAAGAATGTATGGAAATACCAATCTTTAGATATTATGAGCCAAGAAATGTTTTACAACGATTAATGTATTCTAGTAATGAAGACTTAGTTACTATAAAAGACAAGATGATAAAAAGAGCTGAATTATATTCAGAATTATTACTTGAAGAAAAAGATAACTTAATAAAATTAAGAGAAGTTATAAGAGAATATATAAAAGACAAAACAGCATCAATAAAAATTGTTATGCTAGAAGAATTTGCAAAAAGTTTAGATTATATATTAGAAAAATATGATCAAAATTTGACAAAAAATGAAAAATAATGTTTAATAAAATAAGAAAGGATGTGATTTTATGCAAAATACAACAACAACAGTAATAGCAATATGTTTAGCAGCAACATTACTATTCGTAGCACCACTAGTTTCATTAACAGAAAGAAATGATAATGTGGTTCAAGAAAATGTAGAATTATTAGTAAATGAATTTGTAACAGATGTACAAAATACAGGAATAATATCACAAGCAAAATACCAATCATTAGAAAATTCTCTAGCAGCAACAGGAAATACATATAATGTTGAAATGGAAGTACAACATTTAGATGAAAACCCTGGGAAGAAAACAACACAAGCAAATTATACCAAAATTGGTGAAAATGTTTATTATTCAGAATATACAACACAAGTATTAGAACAATTAGAAAGTTCAACAACTGGTGAGATAAGTTTAAAAGAAGGAGATAGAATTGTAGTAAATGTAAAAAATACAAATACAACACAAGCACAAACATTAAAAGGTTCTCTTTTAAGCTTTACAAATGCCGGTCAATATACAATAGCAGCAAGTAGTACTGGAATGATAAAAGTAAATGGAAAATAAAAACAAATGAAAGGAAAAAATGATGAAAAGAATTAGAGGATTTGAGATAGCAAAAGGATTTGAAAATAATGGAATAAATTTACCAGAAAGAAAGACAAAATATTCAGCTGGATATGATGTAGAATCAGCAGAAGATGTTATAATTCCAAGCTTTAAGAAAGGTATGAAACCTACATTAGTAAAAACAGGTATAAAAGCATATATGCAAGATAATGAATATCTAATGTTAGTAAATAGAAGTTCTAATCCAGGGAAAAAAGGATTAATATTAGCAAATAGTATTGGAATTGTAGATAAAGATTATTATGGAAATGAAGATAATGATGGACATATAATGTTTGCTTTTTATAATATAAAAGATGAAGATATAGAAATAAAAAAAGGTGACAGAATAGGTCAGGCAATATTTACACCATATCTTGTGGCAGATACTGATACTGCAAATGGTGAAAGAAATGGTGGATTTGGATCTACCAATTAGGTTAAAATTAGCAATAAAAAAATTAGAAAAAATGGCAAATGCTTTGACTTTTGCCATTTTTTGTGGTATAATAAAGAAGGTTAAAAAAATCTAAAAAAAGAAATTTTATGATTGAAATATGCCAAATAAATTTACTGAGAGGAGAGAAAGACATGTATAATGTAGGAGACGAAGTTGTATACCCAATGCATGGAGCAGGAAGAATTGTAGCAATAGAAGAAAGAGAAGTAATGGAGGAAAAACAATCATATTATATATTAGAAATGCCTGGAGAAGTTAAGGTAATGATACCAACAGCAACAGCTGAAGAACATGGTATAAGAAGTGTAATAAATAAAGAAGAAGCACAAAAAGTTATGTCAGTATTAGAACAAGATGAAACAGAAATGGAAAAGAATTGGAATAAACGTTATAGAGAAAATATGGACAAAATGAAAAGTGGAAATATTTATGAAATTGCAGATGTTGTTAGAAATTTGAGTTTTAAACAAAAAGAAAAAGGTTTATCAACAGGGGAAAAGAAAATGTTATATAATGCAAAACAAATACTTGTAAGTGAACTTGTTTTCGCAGAAAATTCAACACAAAATGAAGTTGAAGAATTAATTGACAGTAAAATAAATTCTTCATATGCAATGTTTAGAACAGATGATGGAGAAATTGGAAAAGCATCAGCAGGAAGTATAGTAAATAAATTTATACCATTTAACGGATAAAAAAGAAAAAAGTCGGAATCACAATTATATTGAAAAATTGTGGTTCTTTTTTTAGGTCTAAAATGAAAAAATCTATTGTAAAAAAAATAAGATTATGATATTATCAAATTGGAAATGAGAACAAAAGAGGAAAGGAATGTGAAAATATGATATATACAATAACATTTAATCCTGCTTTAGACTATACAGTACAAGTTGAAAAATTTGAAATAGGAAAAATAAATAGAACAAAATCAGAAAATATATTAGCTGGAGGAAAAGGGTTAAATGTGTCAATAATTTTAAAAAGATTAGGAATAGAAAATACGGCACTTTCTTTTATAGCAGGATTTACTGGAAAAGAATTAGAAAGAAAAATACGACAATATAATATAGAAACGGAATTTATTGAAACGAACAGAGGATATACTAGAATAAATGTAAAGATTAGCTCATTAGAAAAAAATTCATTAATACAAGAAAGTGAGACAGCATTAAATGGTAATGGACCAGAAATTACAGAAAATGATATTGAAAAATTGTTACAGAAAATACAAAATATTAATTCAAATGATATAGTAATATTATCTGGAAATATTCCAAAATGTATAAATGAAAATATATATGAAATAATATGTAAAGAATTAGATGGAAAGAATGTAAAATTTGTAGTAGATGCATCGCAAAAATTATTAATGAATTGCTTAAAATATAAACCATTTTTTATAAAACCAAATAAAGAAGAATTAGAAGAAACATTTAATACAAAAATAGAAACAAAAGAAGAAATAATAATTTATGCTAAAAAGCTTCAAGAAAAAGGTGCTCAAAATGTACTTATATCACTTGGTGGAGATGGAGCAATATTACTTACAGAAAAAAACGAAGTATATTATTCAAATACACCAAAAGGACAAGTTATAAATACAGTGGGTGCAGGAGACTCAATGGTTGCTGGTTTTGTAGCAGGATATTTGAAAAAAAAAGATTACAAAGAAGCTCTAAAATTAGGAATTGCATCAGGAAGTGCAACAGCTTTTTCAGCAGGATTGGCAATGAATGAAGAAATTAATGGATTATTAAAACAAATTACTATAGAAAAAATATAAATAAGTTTATAAAATTCTTTAAGATATAGCTTAAAGGTCTTTATATAGAAAAACTAAAGAAAGGATGAATGTTATGAAAATTACAGATTTACTTAGCAAAGATGCTATAAAATTAAATGGCATAGCAAATAGTAAACAAGACGCTATTAATAAATTAGTAGATTTAATGGCGAAAAATGGAAACTTAACAGACAAAGAAAAATACACACAAGTTGTATTAAAAAGAGAAGAAGAAGGGTCAACAGGAATTGGAGAAGGAATTGCAATACCACATGGAAAAACAGATGCAGTTTCAAAACCAGGATTATCAGCAATGGTAATAAATGATGGAGTAGAATTTGATTCATTAGATGGACAGCCAGCAAAATTATTATTTTTAATTGCCGCACCAAATACAAAAGATAATGTACATTTAGATGTATTAAGTAGATTATCAACATTATTGATGGATACAGAATTTAGGAAGTCTCTAATGGAAGCAAAAACTCCAGAAGAATTTCTAAGATATATAGATATTGCAGAAAATGCAAAATTATCACAAACAAAGAAAAATGATGAATATGAAATATTAGCTATTACATCATGTCCTACAGGTATTGCTCATACATATATGGCAGCAGAAGCATTAGAAAAAATGGGAGAACAATTAGGACATAAAGTAAAAGTAGAAACACATGGTTCTTCAGGTGTGAAAAATAAATTTACAAAAGAAGAAATAAAAAATGCAAAAGCAGTAATAATTGCTGCAGACACAAAGATTGATTTGTCAAGATTTGATGGTAAAAAATTAATAAAGGCAAAAGTTGCAGATGGAATTAATAGACCACAAGAGTTAATAGAACGTGTATTATCAAGTGATGCAAAAATATATCATTCAAGCAATAAATCTCAAAATAGTGATTCAGATGAAAAAGAAGGATTTGGAACAAAAATATACAAACATTTAATGAATGGTGTTACACATATGTTACCATTTGTTGTAGGTGGAGGTATTTTAATTGCAATAGCATTTTTATTAGATGATTATTCAATAAATCCATCTAATTTTGGTATGAATACACCAGTAGCTGCATTCTTTAAAACAGTCGGAGGAGCAGCATTTAATGTAATGTTATATATATTGGCTGGGTATATAGCAATGAGTATTGCAGATAGGCCAGGTTTAGCAGTTGGATTTGTTGGAGGAATTTTAGCAGTTCAAGGAACAACATTTGCATCATTAACAGATAGTTCAGTTGTACTTGTAAGTTCAGGATTTTTAGGAGCTTTAATAGCAGGTTTTGTTGGTGGATATATTGTAATATTATTAAAGAAAATTTGCAGTTATTTACCAGACAGTATAGAGGGAATAAAAACAATCTTATTATATCCAGTATTTGGAATTTTACTTATGGGAGCATTTATGTTATTAATTAACCCATATGTTGGAGCAATAAATACAGCAATAAATAATTACTTATCATCAATGGGAACTGCAAATAAAGTTGTTTTAGGCGCAATCTTAGGTGGAATGATGGCAATAGACCTAGGAGGACCTATTAATAAAGCAGCATATACATTTGGAACAGGAATGTTAGCATCAGGTCAATATGAAATAATGGCAGCAGTAATGGCTGGAGGAATGGTACCACCACTTGCAATCGCATTTTTAGCAACAGCATTTCCAAAGAAAATATCTAAAAAAGATAAACAAGCAGCATATGTTAATTATATAATGGGACTTTCATTTATATCAGAAGGTGCAATACCATTTGCATCTGCAGATCCATTAAGAACATTACCAGCATTTGTTGTTGGTTCAGCAGTAACAGGGGCATTATCAATGATATTTAATTGTACATTGATGGCACCACACGGAGGAATATTTGTTATAGCAACAATAGGACATCCTTTATTATATTTATTAGCAATTGCTGTAGGAACAGTTGTATCAACTATGATTATGGCAAAATTAAAGAAAAACTTACCTGAATATGATAAAAAATAATGGAAGGAATGAGATAAAATATGAAAACAGAAAAAATTACATTAAAAAATGAAACAGGTTTACATGCAAGACCTGCATCAGAAATAGTAAAAATCGCATCAAAATATCAAAGTACAATAAGCTTAATTGCAAATGGAAAAACAATTAATGCAAAATCAATCTTAAATATTATGGCAGCTGGAATTAAATCAAGTACAGAAATTGAAATTCAATGTGATGGAGCAGACGAAGAATCTGCAATGAAAGAGCTTTTACAAGCTTTTGAAAATAACTTTGGAGAATAATAAAAAATGCCTATAATAATTTTATTATAGGCATTTAATATGTTAGGAAGGAATGTGATAAAAATGATAAAAGGAAAAGGAGTTTCTGTAGGTATTGGTTTTGGAAATATTGTTATTTTGAAAAATGAAATAAGAAAAATAGAAAAAAATATTGTAGAAGATTCAGATAAAGAATTAGAACGATTTCATAAAGCTCTAGAAGAGGTAATAAATGAAACTAATCAAATTGTAGAAAAGGCAAGAGGAACAGAAAAAGAAATTATGACAGCATATTTGATGATTATGCAAGATCCATCATTAATTTTAGAAACAGAAAGTCAAATTAAAAATTCAAAAATAAATGCAGAATATGCCACAGAAATGGGATTTAATTCTGTAATACAAATATTTGAAAATATGGATGATGAATATATGTCTGGAAGAGCTAGAGATATTGCAGATATAAAAGATAGAATAATATCAAAATTATATAATGAAGAAAAGATAGATTTGAGTAAATTAAAAAATAATACAATAATAGTTGCAAAAGAACTTACAACATCAGATACAGCAAAATTAGATTTTAAGAATATATCAGGAATAATTACAGAAGTTGGTGGAGAAAATTCTCATACATCAATTATGGCAAGAACACATTTGCTTCCAGCAGTAACAAAAGTAGAAAATGCAACAACAATACTAAAAAATGGAGAATATGTAGCCATAAATGGAGGAAGTGGAGAAATCTTTGAAAATCCAACAGAAGAACAACAACAAAATTTAATAAAAATCCAAAAAGATTTTATTGAAAGTAAAGTTGAATTAGAAAAATATAAAAATTCAGAAAGTAAGACAAAAGATGGATTTAAAGTTGAACTTGTATCAAACATAGGAACACCAGCAGATGTGGAATTAGTTTTAAAAAATACAGCAGAAGGAATTGGATTATTAAGAAGTGAATTTTTATATATGGATAGTGAAGAAATGCCAACAGAAGAAGAACAATTTAATTCATATAAAGAAGTTGCTGAAAAAATGCAAGGAAAACAAGTAATAATAAGAACACTAGATGTTGGAGGAGATAAAGAAATTAAATATTTAAAAATGGAAAAAGAAGCAAATCCATTTTTAGGATATAGAGCAATTAGATTATGCCTAGATAATCCTGAAATATTTAAACCACAAATAAGAGCATTATTAAGAGCAAGTGCATATGGAAATATTGCAATAATGTTTCCAATGATTTCTTCAATAGAAGAATTAAGAAGAGCAAAAGCAGTTGTAGAAGAATGTAAGAAAGAATTAGATAATGAAGGAAAAGAATATAAAAAAGATATAAAAACAGGAATAATGGTAGAAATACCATCTGTAGCAATTATTGCAGAAGAAATTGCAAAAGAATGTGATTTCTTTAGTATAGGAACAAACGATTTAATTCAATACACCGTTGCAGTAGAAAGAGGAAATGAAAAAATATCAAATTTATATTCAAAATATCATCCAGCAGTTATAAGATTAATAAAATCATCAATAGATGGGGCACATAAGGCTGGAATATTTTGCGGAATGTGTGGAGAAGCAGCTAGTGATGAATTATTAATACCATTATTAGTGGGGTTAGGATTAGATGAATTTTCAATGAATCCTAATAAAATATTAAATTCAAGAAAAATTGTTAATATGTTAGATAAAAAAGAATGTGAAAAATTGGCAGAAGAAATATTAAAGTTAGGAACTACAAGTGAAGTTGAAGAAAAATTAAAAGAATTTAATAAAAAAATAGTTTAAAAATTAGTGATATGTGCTATAATTATAATGTTCAAAACAAATGGGAAAGGAATGTGATTTTTATGGATACAAATAAAAAAGTAGTATTAGTAGGAACAGGTTTTGTTGGAATGAGTATGGCATATGCAATGCTAAACCAAGGAGGAGTAGATGAACTTGTACTAATAGATGTATTAAAAGATAAAGCAAAAGGTGAGGAAATGGATTTATCACATGGATTACCATATGCCCCACAAAAAATGACAATAAAAGCAGGAGATTATTCTGAATGTAAAGATGCTAATGTAGTTGTTATAACAGCTGGATTACCACAAAAACCAGGACAATCTAGATTAGAATTAGCAGTAGCTAATACAAAAATAGTAAAAGAAATAACAGAACAAGTAATGGCGAGTGGATTTAATGGAGTATTTATAATTGCAAGTAACCCAGTAGACTTAATGTCATATGTTGTTTCAAAAGTGTCAGGATTACCAACATCAAAGGTAATAGGATCTGGAACAGTATTAGATACAGCACGTTTAAGATATTTAATTGCAGAATACTTAGATGTTTCAAGTAAAAATGTACATGCATATATATTAGGAGAACATGGTGATTCATCATTTGTTCCATGGGAGCATTGCTATGTTGGATGTAAAAAAATGGTTGATATTATGGAAGACAATAATTATCCAATGGAAGATTTAAAGAAAATTCATGATGGAGTATGGAAAGCAGCATATGAAATAATTGATAAAAAGAGAGCAACATATTATGGAATTGGTATGGCATTAAATAGATTAGTGAAAGCAGTTTTAAATGACGAAAATGCAATATTAACAGTTTCAACATATCAAAATGGAGAATATGAACAAGAAGGTTTATATATAGGAGTTCCAGCAATAATAAATAAAAATGGTGTAAAAGAAATATTGAAATTAAAACTTAGCAAGGAAGATCAAGCCAAATTTGATCATAGTTGTGATATAATGAAAGAAAATATAAAAAATGAAATTGATCCAATGTTAAAACAATAAAATCAAAAGACTAGATTTACAATAATCTAGTCTTTTGATTTGTGTAATAATAATAAAATAGGAAAAAATTTTATTAAATCTTACTATTTACAACTAAAAATCAATATGTTATAATTCAACATAGAAATAAAAAAACATGAGGTGAAAAAATGAATCAAATATTAGATACAGGTGAAGAACAATTCAAAAATAATAATATAAACTATGGAAATTATAATCAAAATAAAAAACAAAAAGTATATAAAGAAAAATCAGTTATTGAAATAAATAAAATAGTAATCTTTTTTGCAATAAGTATATTAATTTTAGGGATATGTATTATTGCTGGAAGTATATATGCAAAAGACAAAATAAATAAAAATATTGAAGAAAATGCAACACCAGTAGTTAATTTTAATTTTAATGAAGATGAAAGTTCTGTTGACATTTCAGTTCACCATCCAAAAGGAATAACACAAGTTATATATACACTAAACAATCAAGATGAAAAAGTTATTGAAGGAAATAATCAACAAGATATAAAAACTACAGTAAAATTGGATGGAGGAAAAAACAAGATAGTTGTAAAAGCAACAGATGAAATGAATCATCTTGTAGAATATGAACAAGAATATACTGTAGGTAATTTAGCACAAATAGATTTAAATAATGTGGATAATGCTGTAAAATTAACAGTTACATCAGTTGAAAAAATAAAGACAGTATCATATAAATGGGATGATGAACAAGAGAAAGTAATAGAAGTTAATTCAACACAATATTCAGAAAGAATTATAGCACCAGTTGGAAAACATACGCTAAAAATAGAAGTAATAGATGATAAAGGAATAAAAACAGAAAAAACACAAGTAGTAATTGGAGCAAAAGTACCAGAAATAAAAGTTCAAGCGATAAAGAAGCTTGATGGAAATGTTTATTATTCAATATCAATAAAAGACGAAGTTATACTAAAAAATGTAAAAATAACTTTAAATGATGAAGAAAAAGTAAATATAGATGTAAATTCAAGTGAATATACAACAGAAATTGTACTACAAAAAGGATTTGATAATAAATTAATAATAGAGGCATCAAATGAGAATTTGACAACTTCAAAGAAGGCACAATGTAGTTTACCATAAAATAAAATAAGAAACGAGGGAAAATATGGCACAAGATATATATGTAATAGATGATGATGAATCATCTATTCCGATTTTTAAAGAATTATTTAGAAATGATAAAGAGTTCAAATTTATTGGAGTAAAAACTGAACAAATAGATATAACATTAAAAAATATACCTTTTTTGATAATTATAAATGAAGATTCAATAGATAGAGATATTACAGGCCTATGTAAACAGATAAGAACAGATGAAGATAATCAAATAACACCAATAATTGTTGTGTCATCAAATACTGATAAATATCATAAATTAGAAGTTTTAGAACAATCAGTTGAATATTATATAAAAAAACCAGTTGATACAGAATATTTGTATTATACAATAAAAAACTTAGATAGATTATTGAAAATGAATAGAAGAATAAGTCCATTAACTGGTTTACCAGGAAATGTACAAATTCATGCAGAATTGAAGAAAAGAATTACAAATAAAGAGGAATTTTCAGTTTTATATTTAGATTTGGATAATTTTAAAGCATATAATGATGTATATGGATTTTTAAAAGGAGATCAAATAATTGAATATACAGCAGATACAATTTTAAAATGTATTCATCAAAGTTTTAAGGAAAATTATTTTATAGGGCATATAGGTGGAGATGATTTTATAGCAATCGTTCCAACATTAGATGTTGATAATATATGCCAATTAATAATTGCTAACTTTGATGAAGGGGTAACAAAATTCTTTACTGAAGAGGATCTAGAAAAAGGATATATAGAGGTTGCAAATAGAAAAGGAATTATAGAACAATTTTCTTTAACATCAATTTCTATAGGAGCTGTAATTGCAGATAAGGATAGATTTGCCAATATATTGGAAATAGGTGAAATAGGAGCACAAGTAAAACATGTTGCAAAATCTATTATTGGAAGTAGTTATGCAGTTGATAGAAGACATGAATAAGATTTTAATAAAATAAAGCCCAAGTAACGTATACGCTACTTGGGCTTTATTTTTTAGAGGTTGAGCATCTTAACGAGCTTAGAGCTTACCGTTTCGAAGACCTCATCAGTGGACATCTGAGTGGTGTCCATGTAGATGTTTTGGCAAGTGTTAAAGTGGGTGAGTGCAGGATTGTTATGCGCTTCAACTTCAACATATGCCCGCCGGGTTTCTTGCTCCTGTTTGCCGATGTATTCAGGATATTCGAACTTATCAGCATCAGGATCATTGCAAATGCGTGCATATGCGATGCGGGCTTCTGCGACCATGTGGACCATAATGTCACACTTGGGAAGATCGCTGACATGATTGAGTTCAGACACCCAAGAATAGGAATAACCCTGAACTGCACCATGGACAAAACTGTCCAGGAAACAGCGCTGAGTAATTACGAAATCATATTCACCAGTCTCAATGATGCCACGCAGGTGAGTACCCGCGATGCGATTATCCAGTGCAAAGAGCAGACGATCAGTATAAGCATCCTTGCTCTCATTCAAGAGAGTCTTGGTCAAATACTTATCGTGGGGGAAACGATCCCGGTAAACCTTGAATCCCTTAGATTCGAGAAATTTAACGAGATTGTCGACCAAAGTGGTTTTGCCACTTCCGTCCAAGCCAGTAACAGCAATCCAACGAGTAGTCATAGTGCCATACCTCCATAAATTGTTTTTTACTATCCGATTTTTGAATAGCAAATCCATACAATGGGTTAATATATTAATTATATACCAAAAATCGAAATGTGTCAAATTTTATTTGAAAAATTTAATTTTACTTTTCCAAGAATTTAAAATTTCATCAGGAATTTGCATATTACCATATCCAACACCAATATCTACATCTGGTTTTATAGTACCATGGAAGTCACTACCACCTGAAACAAATAAATTACGTTCTTTACAAAGATTTAATAATCTTTTATGTTGTTCTTCAGTAAATGTTGTATAATAACATTCAATACCATCAATTTTATAATTTTTAAGAATATGTTCTAGTATAGGTTCTGAATTTTTCTTGTATTCATAAATATGAGGAATAAATACTAAACCACCAGCTTCTCTAACTAAATTACTAGCAGTTTCAAAGTCTGGTACAAAATCATCCATTTCAACATATAATTTTGTTTTTGGATCAGACATATATTGTCTATAAAAGATTTTACTAGAATTCCAAGCTTCTTCAGATAATATTTTTTTATTTTCCGCATGTTTTGTTATTTCTTTATGGAAAAATGTTGAGGCAAACATATCTGTTGAGTAGTTTTCCAGACAGTTCTTATCTAGGACAATTCCAGCATTAATACATTTATCATATAATCTTTTTACTTCGATTTTATTTCTTTCTTCAGCGGGAATATACACATTTTTTACAAGTTCATTCATTTTTTTGTAATCAATACCATATCCAAGAATTTCTATAGGAATATTTAAAGCTTTTGTATTAAGCTCTATTCCTGAAATAATATGACCATTAAAAAGTGAAGAAATACTTTGATCTTCTAACTCTTCATATACTAAAGCAGTATTATGATCTGTTATTGAAATAAAATTTAAGTTTTTTTCTTGGCATTTTTTTAAAACTGTACTACAACTTTCAGTGCCATCTGAATAAGTTGTATGCATATGTAAATCTATCATATAAAAATCTCCTTCAAAAATATAATATCACTTTTATATTGATATGTAAATAAAAATGTAATATAATGAAGCAACAAAAGGGGGGATAAAATTGAAAATATAGTATTACTAAATTATGAAAATTATATACTTAATACGATAACATTATAACGTTGAAAATAAACATAAAAGTTTAAAAGAACTTTATGAAATTTTACAAAAAATATAGAAATATCGTTTTAGATGGAATGGGAGAACATGTATTAACACCAATTTCACCAAATGGATTTTTTTAGAAAAATGAAATAAAAAGTAATGGCAGTTTATCCATCAACAACAGTAGCGTTAACAACGTATTATACAGGAAAAACATTGAAAAAATCAACACATTGTGGATTAACTAAAGAAGAAATGGAAGTTCCAGTAATTGTTGTAAAAAAGTAAAAATTGTAATATAATAACGGCGAAAGAAGGGGAGATTAATTTGAAAAAAGAAAATGAAGAAAAAATAAAAGAAGCAAAAGATGCAATAGAAAAAGCAAAGAAAAAACAAGGAAAGTTTTTTAAGGAATTTAAAGAATTTGCACTTAGAGGAAATGTATTAGATTTAGCAGTAGGTGTATTGATAGGAAGTGCATTTCAAAGTGTTGTAACATCATTTACAAATAATATTATTTCTCCAATTTTAGGATGTTTTGGAGGAGTAAATTTTTCAGAATGGGTATTAGAAATTGGAAAATTAAAACTAACATATGGAGCATTTTTAACAGATATAATAAACTTTTTGATAATGGCATTTGTAATATTTATACTTGTAAAAGTTATGAATAAAATTGCAAAAATAGGAGAAAAACAAGAAGAGAAAAAAGCAGAAGATACAAAGATTTGTCCACATTGTTATAATAAAATTAATATAAAAGCAGATAGGTGTCCATATTGTACATCCAAATTAAATGAAAGCATTGAAAATATTAAGAATAATCTTAATAAATAAAAGATTGATTTCAGGATAATTATATGGTAAAATAGCAACGAAATAATTGGAGGGAAAATTTAGATGAAGAAAATATCAATAGTAGTACCAGTATATTATAATCATGATAATTTACTACCATTATATGCTGATTTAAAAGAAAAGGTATTATCAAAACTTGATATAGGATATGAGCTAATATTTGTAGATGATGGGTCAAAAGATGATTCATATAGTGTAATGAAAGAATTAGCAAAAATAGATTCTAATATAAAGACAATAAGACTATCAAGAAATTTTGGAGAACATTCGGCAATATTAGCAGGTCTATCACAATGTACGGGAGATTGTGCAGTAAGAAAAGCTGCTGATTTACAAGAACCATCTGAAATGATATTAGATATGATACAAAAATATGATGAAGGTTATAAAGTGGTATTAGCAACAAGGGCTGATAGGGAAGAACCATTAACTCAAAAAATGTTTTCAAATTTATATGCATTTTTAATGAGAAAATTAGCACTTCATAATATGCCTAAGGGAGGATTTGATTCATTTTTAATAGATAGACAAGTTATAAATTTATTAGTTAATATGCAAGAAAAAAATACATCATTAATGAGTCAAATTTTATGGGCTGGTTTTGAAACAACAACAGTTCCATATATAAGAAAGAAAAGAGAAATAGGAAAGTCAAGATGGACATTATCTAAAAAAATAAAACTAGTATATGATTCATTACTAAGTTTTTCATATTTCCCAGTAAAATTAATAACAACAACTGGATTTTTAACATCATTATTATCTTTAGTTTTATTAATTGCAATAGTATATAAAAAGATAACTGGTAAAATAGATGTTGAAGGCTATACTTCGCTTGTAATGATTATGCTTATGGGATTTGGAGTAATTATGTTATCAATAGGAATTATAGGAGAATACTTATGGAGAACATATGATGCTGCAAGAAAAAGACCACCATATATCATAGAAAAAGTGGAAAAAGGGGATGAGAAAAAAGATGACAAATGAAATAAAAAAATATAAAAAAATAAATATTACAAATTTTGTCGAAAAATGTAAAAAACATAAAAAATTAATATTAGGAATTTTTTTAATTTTTGTATTTTCATATTTTCTTATATGGACAGTTTCTCAACCATTTAATAAGTGTCCTGATGAAGGAATGAAGTGGAAGATATGTAAATATATAGCTAAACATGGCAGTATTCCACAAGGAGGTAATGAAGAAATAAGAGAACCTGATTGGGGAATATCATATGCATTTCAACCAATTCTTACATATATGATAGGTGGTGTTTTTGTTAAAATAGCATCATTTTTCACAAATGATAAATTTGCATTAGTTGTTGCTGCAAGACTTGTAAGTACAATAAGTATGACAGTATCTGTATATTTTGTAGTAAAAATAGCTCAAAAATTATTGAAAGGAATATATAAATATTTATTTATAGTAATTATAGTATTTCAACCAATAACGGCATTTTTAGCATCATATATAAATAATGATTCTACAGCAGTATTGGCAACAACAATGATAATATATTTATGGATTTTAGGATTAGAAAGTAATTGGAAGACAAAACATTGTATATTATTAGGACTTTCAATAGGATTTTGTTCTCTTACATATTATAATGCTTATGGATATATCTTATGTAGTGTTATACTTTGTTTAGTATCAGTAATTTCTAATAAGATGAAAATTAAAGAAATACTTCAAAAAGTATTAATAGTAGCATTAATGGCATTTGCAGTTGCTGGGTGGTGGTTTATAAGAAATGCAATTATTTATGATGGTGATATATTAGGAATGAAAACACAGGTGGAATGTGGAGACAAATATGCAATTGATAAATATAAACCATCAAAAAGAGAAACACCACAAAAAAATAATGAATCAGTAATGGATATGTTGATAAAGGATGATTGGATAAAGACAACATTAAAAAGCTTTGTTGGAATTTTTGGGTATCAAAATATAATAATGTCTAGTAGAATTTATCAATTTTACTTAATATTATGGGGACTTGGAATTATAGGATGTCTAATCAATTTTAAAGAATTATTTATTTATAATAAAAAAGAAAAAAATAGATATTTATTAAATTATATATTTATATTATCAATAATAATTCCAATAATTTTAAGCATTTATTATTCATATACTAGTAATTTCCAACCTCAAGGCAGGTATATAATGGGAATAATAATTCCATTTACATATTTTATAGTAAATGGAATACAAAAAATATTAGAAAAGTTTGTAAAATCTGAAAAAATTAGAAAATGCATTGTTTTAGTTATAATGTTATTAATAATTGTTATATCAATGAGGGCATTATTTGGATATATAATTCCAAGATATAAATAGAAAAGGGGAAAATAAAATGATAGGATTTAATGTACCAATTTTTATAGATGAATCTATAGAATGCATAAAAGAGGCAATAAATAAAAGAAAAATATGTGGAGATGGAGAATTTACGAAAAAATGTAGTGAATGGATGGAAGAAAAATTTAATTCACCTAAAATTTTATTAACAACATCATGTACATCTGCATTAGAGATGGCGGCTATTTTATTAGATATAAAACCAGGAGATGAAGTTATAATGCCATCATATACATTTGTATCAACAGCAGATGCCTTTGTAATGGTTGGAGCAAAAGTGATTTTTGTTGATGTTAATCCAAAAACTATGAATATAGATGAAAATGAAATTGAAAAAGCAATACCCGACAGAGCAATCAATATGTAAGCTGTATACTATTATATATAGCACGGCATGGTTTTATAGAGTAAAAATGCGGACAACCTACATTATTTAGTGCCTGCTATATATTATATACATTATATATAGTACAAGCTATTAAAACAGCAAAAACCGCCGAAATGAAACACTCGGTAGAGTGTGACAAAACCTGTTGACAAAGGAGAGAATAGGTGGTAATATGTGTAAGTCGCAACGAGAGA